>Ga0315553_10000013_pt1 | contig 138399 bp, 130 predicted proteins | sample SalMarSW160140MG_FD_203099 | JGI IMG/M metagenome (GOLD analysis project Ga0315553, IMG submission 203099) | Salt marsh sediment microbial communities from the Plum Island Ecosystem LTER, Massachusetts, United States - Salt Marsh Sediment SW1601-40 ... | reverse complement strand
GTTTTATTGATAGCATTTTCGTTTCTTTTCATATTTAGCTGCTGCTTCTTCAGTAAATTATTGCTTATATTTATTAACCTTATTCATGTCCCCAAAGAAGGAATATTTCGCACTGAAAAAGGTGATACTGACTTTGAATTTTGGAGATTAAGAACCGAGATTAAGAAGATAACTTTATGGCTAATAAGAAATTGGCCTCTACCCTGGATTGATGTGATAGCTTTTCGTTGGTTTGGAATTAAGATGGATTTTTCAAGCCATTTAAATGATTCATGGTGCGATGCTGAATTTATTTCTTTTGGCAAAAACGTGACGATCGGCCAAGGCGCGGCGATTATGAGTTCAATGGTGGTAGGTAATTACCTCATCATTAAAAAGATTAGATTTGATGACTATTCACTTGTAGGAGGTCAGAGTACTATCGCCCCGGGAACGCATTTTGGGGAAGATACGGTGCTCGGTGCGGTGTCTGTAACAACCTTAAATCAAGAATTAGAAGACGGCTGGATCTATTCGGGTATACCAGCTAGAAAATTAAAACCCAACCAATACGCTGAAATGCGAAGAGATATTATTCATAAAGTAGATGTCGATGGGAGAGAAAAAGTCGAAACTGAGCACGAAGTTAATATTGATGACGATAAAAAACATCTAATTAAACAAGATGATGGAGGTGTTAACGAGTGAGTACACCAAACTCAATGCGAGTCGGTCCTTTCTGTGCTAGCGTGTTAGTTAAAAAAAAGTACTTGATAGCATACATTTTTTTAATTTGGATAAGTCTGCTTCCCGCGATATTGGAAATTTGGTGGTACTGGCAGATGTTATGGTACGAGCCGCGACCAATTCACTTTTACATATTTCTACCCCTTTATTTATTCGTTATCTATGTTACAACTGTTCTTGTCGCCATCTTTTTCGCAAAAATTATATTAGTGATCGTTAACATTTTCCATAAACCTAGAGAGGGGGTGTTCCTTAGAGATCCTTCTGATAGGGATTACCGTTATTGGAGTCTTAGAAACACGATAAAAAAATGGCCAACTTGGCTCGCACATAAATTTCCATTTCCCTTCTTAGATAACATATGTTTTAAAATGTTTGGCGTAAAAACTAAATTTTCTAACTCCCTTTTTGAAGGTTGGGTAGATACTGAGTTTATAGAGTTCGGTTCTAATGTTGTTGTTGGTCAAGGTGCGATTATTCAATCTTCAGTAATTATAGGAAACTTTTTAATTATCAGAAAAACAGTTATCGAAGAAAACGTACGAGTTGGGGCACATGTAATAATTATGCCTGGAACCCACATAGGAAAAAACTGTATTTTAAATACTTGGTCTTCTACAATGGTTGGACAGGAATTAGAAGAAGGGTGGATATACAATGGTGGTCCAGCAAAAAAGTTTAAGAAAAATAGGTTTTTTGAAGATATTCCAATTGAAAAACTTACTGAAACTATCGGAGACATGGACGGATTACTAAAGAAATACGATGATCAATATGTTAAGAGAAAAATGAAAAAAAGGAAATTTCTTACTCGAAAAGATAAAGAGGAAAATGCCACGGAAGAAAAGGAATGAACATGAAAATTGGATACGTACAAACTTCTCCAATTTTTGGGGACAAGGAGAAAAACTTTACACAAGTTAGGGACTTACTCGACAATGTTAAAGCGGATTTAATTGTACTACCAGAGCTATTTGCTACAGGATACACTTTTGTATCAAAAAAAGAAGCAGAATCCTTAGCGGAACTTCCTGTTGGGAAAACTTCTGAATTTTTAATAGAACTTGCACATAAAACAAATGCAATTATTGTTGGAGGATTTATTGAAAAAGAAAATAGTCAGATATATAACTCTTCTCTAATTGTTTCGAGTAAGGGAGTTCTTGGCACTTATAGGAAACTCCATCTTTATTACAAAGAAAAACTATGGTTTTCACCTGGAAACCTGCCTTTAAAGGTTTATGAAATAAATAAAGTTAAAATAGGAGTTATGATTTGTTTCGATTGGTTTTTTCCTGAGACGCCGCGCACTCTTGCTCTCCTAGGAGCAGATATTATAGCTCATCCCGCTAATTTAGTGCTTCCTTATTGCCAGAATGCTATGACAACCCATTGTTTAGTTAACCATGTATTTGCAATAACATCAAATAGAATAGGGCACGAAGCCAGAGGAACAGATAGTTTTACATTTACGGGAGGTAGTCAGATAACTTCGCAAAAGGGGAGTATAATATCTTCAGCGCCAACAGATCAAATTTTTGTAGATTTTACTGAAATCGATGTAAATCAAGCTAGGGATAAGAGCATCAATATTTATAACAACCTTTTAAAAGATCGAAGACCAGAATTTTATCACATGAAATAAATTATTTTACTCATGAAGGCAGCTATATTTGACGGGCGAGAGATTCAGATCAAGGAGATTCCTAAACCCGTCCTTAAAGATACTCAAGTTTTAATTCAAGTTAAAGCAGCAGGAATTTGTGGAACAGATTTGGCCATAGCGAACGGTCATCTCCCTGTACCAATACCTCTAGTCTTAGGACACGAATTTTCGGGCATAGTTGTAGATATTGGTAAAAAAGTGAATCCCGACTGGTTGAAAAAACGAGTTACTTCTGAAATAAATAGCAATATTGATTTTAGTTGTTTTTTCTGTCAAAGGGATATTACATCCCAGTGCGAATCTCGGAAAGCATTGGGAATCGATATTAATGGAGCTTTTGCTGAGTTTATAGCTGTTGACTCTTATCTACTACACGAATTACCCGATAATATATCGTATAAAGAAGCTACATTTATCGAACCACTAGCGGCAGCATATCAAACTTTCGAAACAATGCCTTTAGGAAGCGATGATAAAACAATTGCAATTTTCGGACTCGGAAAATTAGGATTATTACTCTGTCAAGTTGCTGTAATTAAAGGATTAGAGGTAATAGGAATGGATCACTCAGATAGAAAGCTTAATTTAGCTAAGAATTTTGGGGTAAAGCATTTAATTAATAATAATGAAAATGAGAGTGTAGAAGGTAGGATAAAAAAAATAACAGGAAATCTTGGTGCCGATATCGTTGTTGACACCACCGGTAATCCAAATGCTCTTAAAGAAATTGTTTCTTCCTGTAGAAGTAGAGGTAAAATCCATATTAAAAGTACTCATGGTTTAAAAACTCCAATTAATCTCACTGATATTGTAGTAAGAGAAATTACCATATATAGTAGTAGGTGTGGACCATTTCATAAAGCTATTGATGGACTAAGTTCGGGATTAATAAATGTTAAAGATCTAATTTCGAAAGAATTTAAATTAGAAAATATAGCTGATGCTTTTAATTCTTATAAAAAGAGTAGAGATCACATCAAGACCATCATTTTAATTTAGCGAATAAAATTTGGCTTTCTAAAAAGTTTTTAATCTCCTCACATGTTTTTAGAGCGATCTCTTTATCTGGATATAATAATTTGGGTTTCGGACATTCTTCATCAAATATACATTGTTTTTTGTCCGAATCATAAATTAGTGGGTAAAAACGGCACCCTTGTGGTCTCACTTCGTAAATTGTACACAATTTAGCAGCACTATCAAAGAACACACAGTAACCTTTAACATTTTTCAATAGATTAAATCCTTCCACGGTTTTTCGTACAAAATTGGCTATTTTTAAATGTTTAGGGTTATTATTTTTAATAAGATCAATATCATTAGTAGATAAGAGCATCTCTGTTTCAATACAGCATTTTCCACAATCCTTACAGATATTTTTCATAATTGTATAAAGCTCTTTATTGTTTTTATAAAAAGTAACAATTATTCGATACGATTTTCCATTAGAATCAAATTGAGAAAGTAAAAAAATAATTATTTTAAATTATAAATGTAATCTTTGTTCTTAATTATATTTCAATCGTCAAAAAAGTAACTATAAACAAATGACTGAAGAACTCAAACCAGCTAAATCCAAGAAAGCTGAAGACTCTGAGGAAAAAGTTATTAAAGAACAAATGAAAGTGCAATATAGAACTTATATCTTTATTTTGCTATTATCTATTATGCTCTTGGATTGTCGTCCTTCTTGAATTAAAATTATTTGAGTATAAAATATAATCTCCTATTATCTTTTCCTTTATTGACCGTTTTGGTCATCTCAATTTCTCCAATTTCTTTAAGACTCTTAACGTGGGTTCCACCGTCAACTTGTTTATCGATTTCTCCAATTTTTACTATGCGGAATTCTTGTAAATTTTTAGGTAAGCCAATTGCTAATCTTGCTAGCTCGGGTTCTTCTAAGACAGCTGCTCTAGACATCGTCTCAATAGTGATTGGAAGGTCTTGTTTAATTATTTCGTTTGATTCCTTGACATAGGTCCGCAACTTTTCTGGTGAATAATCCTCCATAGAAAAATCCATTCTTGCTTTATCCAATTCAATCTGGTTACCCGTGATTTTAGCGTTCGCTCTCCGGAATAGTAGATTTGAAACGAGATGACAAGCAGTATGGTATCGCATATATGTATATCGCCTCTCCCAATCGATTTCGCACATAACTGCATCTCCTTCTTTTAGTCCGGGTATTTCTACTTCGTGACTGATTTCTCCAGAAAATTTACCAACATAAACTACCTTGAATTTCTCACCATTTTTGATTATATAACCTTCGTCCCATGGTTGACCGCCTCCTTTAGGATAAAACGCAGTTTGATCTAGAGTAATATATTTACCATCCTTTACACCGACTACTTTAGCGTCCCATTTCTTCAAATATGAGTCGTTCATATATAATGCATTCGTCATAGAAATAAGAAACGAATTGTTTTTTAAATTTTTAATGTAAATATTGTAATAATATAAGTGTATAAATTAACTCCTAATTAACTTAATTGATGTCAATATTATCCAAAGCATTATATTAATGGTTAATACCCATTCTATAAAGGGGTTGAATGAAGTTATAGTTAATAATAAGAGATCTAGGGCAGTAGCAAAACCTATTAATATATAATAAATTTTAAACTCTTTACTACGCATCATGAGATAAGTATAAAGACAAATTGTTGCGACAGAGCCTATAAACGCGTTAAAAGCAACTATGCTGTGAAAAATCATAAAAGTATCAAGGTAATCTGGATCGGGTAGAATACCTACTAATGCTACGCTTACTGAGCTAATAATTGCTACACCCGTAGCAATCCTTCTTACAAATTCATTGATTCCTAACAGGGTTTTTTCCAAATATAAAATGAATGGAATTGTAAGACTACCGCTTGTTACAAATCCGATGCTGAATAACGTTTTAGCTACGCCTTTACCTAAGGAGCTAACTGTGTTAATAAAAGGATTATAACCGGGAGTAAGAAGTGCTGCTAAAATTATGAAAGTAATCGCAAAAGAAACTCCCGCTAACCCGAAAAAGCATTCTAACTTAGATAAATGAGCATCAACGATATGTTTCAATCTTTCACTTGATAACGATTCACTCATGAGGTCTCTTATAATTGCGGTTTGCTTAGGATTAATCTTTAGCTTATTCGCAATACCCTTTACTCCTGAAACAGCTCTAGCAACAGTTTCTGCTCGAGTTTTGTGCCATAATGAAATAATTGATCCTTCTAAGATGACGATACCCCCCATAACCGTCGTTTTGATATTTGACAAGCCTAAAAATTTATCTTTGATAAATTTCGATAATACTTTTTTCTTTATCTCTTCATCAGAATTTTGCATTGTAAGTTTCTCTTCTAAATTGAACCATCTAAGATTTGACCTATGCTTTTTTTCTTAAATAGTTATTGGCGAAATGTATTAATATGTGACAAAATAACAATGGATTTTGAATTTGGAGGAAAATTAAAAGATTATTAAATAGACATTAACTTTGTACAATAGAGAATATAGTTCCAATATCAAAATTTAATTTTTCTAATTTAGTCTTTCTCATAAAGTTCTCCGGGTGTTGCACCACAAAAAGCTTCAGCCTTCATGAATTTCATTTCTTTGGAGCAATTAGGGCAAAAATACTTACCAGGTTCCTTATTTTCGAAAGAATTTCCACATTCTTTACAAACTACTGCTTTCATATTATTCAAATTAGGATTGAAATTTTAAAATGTTCTGATTATGAAATAGAGATTAGATGTTTGTTTTTTAATTGAATGATAAGGTCTTTTCGCGTTGATTCAAATATTATAGAAGTATATGATGAAAAAATAGAAATTTTATACCCTTAAACCTTTGGCTAAGGTTGTCAACAAACATCTAAATTTTTTTATGATTGTCTCATTCCTAAAAGGGTAAATCACTTTGTTTTGAATTTGTACTCCTTATCATTTAAATCGTAAAGTAAAAAATCGTGTGAATTTTTCACATACAGGACAATAATAGTAGCCTTCTTTCGAACCACTAGCTTTTGATCTACAATTAAGACAAACTATCATTTTAATCATTTATTAAAGCACTCGATTCGTTTTAAAGCTTAAATTTATAAAATATAGGTGGATAATAGGCTTTATTAATATTTAAAAAAGCAAGGAATTTAAGGTAAAACTATATATTTTAAATAATTTATAATAAATCTCAGATATATCATATTATTTTAATACAGAATTATAATAACAAGTGTTATATATGGAAGCTGTGGAATACAAGGGCGAAAAATACGAAGTTAAAGAGGGATTTTTAGACCTTGGTCTTCTTGAAATTGAAGATATATCTGATATCAAAGGATTAAATAAATTTGATATTAAACATTTAGAGCTGAATTCTAACGAAATTATCGAGATAAAAGGTTTAGAACAGCTTCAAAATTTAGAAATTCTTAATTGTGGAAGTAATAACTTATCCAAGATATCTGGGTTGGAAAATTTAAAAAATTTAAAAATTTTGCATTTAGCTTCTAACCAGATTACCGAAATTAACGGGCTTAATCAGTTATCTAATTTAAAAGAACTGTATCTAAGAGCTAATCCATTAACTCGCTTAAAAGGTTTAGATTCTCTAAGTTCGCTTCAGAAATTAGATTTATCCTGGAATATGATTGAAACGATTGAAGGACTCAATAATTTGGAGAATTTAGAAGTTTTGTGGTTAGCAGGAAATCAGCTCACAAAAATCCAAGGATTGGAAAAGTTGAAAAAATTAAAAGTTTTAAATTTAGCAGGAAACCAAATTTCTGAGATACAAGGACTTGATCAATTAAAAAATTTAAGTGAAATATATCTTAATGATAATAAAATACAAGAAATCAAAGGTTTAGATAATCTTACTGAATTAGACACGCTGTGGATAACAGCAAACCAAATTGAGAAGATCAACAACCTTGATAAATGTAAAAACCTACAAGTTCTTAACTTGAAAGATAACAATATATCTGAAATTAGTGGTTTATATTCGTTAACTAAATTAAATAAACTATTTTTATCTAGCAATATCATTTCTACTATTAAAGGTTTAGAAACCCTCCAAAATTTAGAGACTTTAGATTTAGGGAATAATCATATTAAGGTTATAAGAGGTTTAGAATCTTTAATGGTTTTGAAGGATTTATGGCTTCAGGAAAATAAGATTGACGAAGAATTGTTAGTGCAATTAGGTGGCTTGGATTCAGGCGGTTGTGCCATAGAACCGTTAAAATTTGTAGAATATTGCCTTGTTAACTTATAACCGAACTAATTTTAAAAAGAATTCACCATTATTCCAATATCCGATGAATATTATCTTTTATAATCTGATAACTTGTTGATTTATCGGGAATATCTATTATCGGTTTACCTTCCAAATCAAATTCTGTTAAGATTTCATCCTCGGGAATCGAAGTTATCACAGTTAGATTGTACTCTTTAAGCTTATCTGTAATTTTAGCAATGTCTCCTTTAACTCTATTGATAATTACGCCGATTTTTCTATAATTTGTAAATTTTTTGGCACTTTGACTTATTGAATTTGCCGTTTCTACGCTCCTAAGAGAAATATCTGTTACAATTATTACATAATCAACGGATTTTATAACCATCCTATTAATTTGCTCGAGACCTGCTTCACAATCGATCAGCACGATCTCAAAATCTCTAGAAATTGATTCTATGACTTTACGAAGCAATGCATTCGAAGGACAAAAGCAACCTGGACCTTCAGGTTGACCAATTGAAAACAAACTAAACGATTTACTTTCTTTTAGGGCATTATAAACTTTAAAATCTATCTCCTCAGCTAAGGATTGGAAATCCTCTTTTTTACTAATTGTCTTATCGATCAAATTAGCTCTTATTTTCTCGAGGCTTATCTCAGGGACTAGTTTAACCATTTTACTCAGATGGGGATGGGTTGGATCTGCGTCTATTAGTAATATTTTATAATTATAGGATGTGGATATAGCTTTAGCAATAAGTGTTGTCACAATTGTTTTCCCTACTCCTCCTTTTCCCGTAATAGCTACAATCAGTGGAATTTTTTTTAACTCCATTCTTTGAATCCTTCCATTCGTAATTTTAATTTTTTATCTCTTCTCGAGAAACTAATACTTGTTTGACATCATAACATTCTTCTTGATACGGACATACTTCACAACCCCAATCGTAATCACAATCAATTCTCTTTCTCCACTCTTCAATTTTTTTTTTCCACTTCTCCCTAACTTCAGCTAAAATTTCTGAAGAGAGCACGATAAATTGATCAATAGAACTTGGATAAGAATTAATAAAAATAACTTCAACCGATTTTACTAGATCAGGGAACTTTTGTTTATACAACTGGACAATTGCGTTTCCCAATATCTCGAACGAAAATCCTTTTTGGAGAGCGGAACTACTGATTCGACACCAAAATCTACGAGGAATGGTACGAATTGAGAAACCCTCTATTCCATTTGATATAAAATTTAATTGTCTTAACTCATCTTCATTTTCAGTAGTATTTTTATTTATCCCGATTAATAAAATAATCCCAAAATCAATTTTTGGCTCTTCAATTCTATTTACTTCTATTCCTAGCAACGAGATTCTTCCGTGATTGATTAATTTAATTTGTTCAATTGGAATTACAACTGAGAACGATTTTTTATTCATCCCACCAAGTTCTAAGCCTGTTTCCTCTTCAAGTATTATTTCTTTAAATCCATTCAATCCAATCTTAATTTTATTATCGACATGTGAATTGATCTGGTTATTAGTTGATTCATATGTAAATAGGATTTTTCCAGTATCTTGTTCCTTCTCTAAGAACTCTCTTATCTTTTCAATCGCAGTTTTGGGTTCCATTAAAACAATACCAATCTAAATTAATCCAGTATTAAATTATAATGAAGGGGTATTAAACTTTATTTAGGTTTTAATGGTTTTTAAAGAGTTTTATTCTCAATATTGAATTCATAAATTTAATTTCTGAATTCTTATTTAATGAATTATTTAATAATAATAATAATAAAAAAGGATAAATTATGACGATTCAACCTAGTAATAGTAGTGAAAAGGATCCAACCTGTCATCTCTGTAATAGCTATAAATATTGTGTTTCTGGGAGACCAAATAAGAATTTAGAGAATTGTCCGATGAAGACCTCTCCAGAGATCGAGAAACAAGCTCGTGAACTATATGAAAAAGATGATTTAATAAAGAAATCGGTACGTATAGCGTCTATTGTTGAGGCTACAGGATACATAAAATGGCCAAGATTGAGAGATACAATTGAATACGCGAAAGGAATGGAGTATAATAAATTAGGAATAGCATTTTGTGTAGGGTTGCTCAGTGAAGCAGAACAAATTGCCAAAATCTTAACAGATTACGGGTTTACGGTAGCTTCGGTCTGTTGTAAAACAGGAAGCGTCAAAAAAACGGATATAGGAGTCCCTAAAGAATACACAACGGTTTCTAAAACTGGGTATCCAATTGGAACAATTACTTGTAATCCTGTAGCTCAAGCTCTTTTGCTAAATAAAGCTGAAACTGATTTAAATCTCATTGTAGGATTATGCGTAGGACACGATACAACATTCACTAAGTTATCGAAAGCACCAGTTACTACCTTAATCGCAAAGGACAGATCTTCACCTCACAACCCCGCTGCGTGCTTGCTCAATCACTATGGTAAAACTTTCTTTTCAATGGATCTTAGTGAGATGAAACGAAAAGAATTTGAAAAAAAGAAGTAAAATAGATAAATTTGCTCTTAAGATTCTTCTAACGAATAGTTATTAAAATTTGGAAATTTAACATATATAGAAAAAATAAATTTTAGGTTATATAAATGATTTCAATTCAAAAAGGGGAGGATTTGCTCTCAATTTCCTTAAGTACCATTTTAAGCTACAGGAAGGACGAGCCTGAATTTGAAAAACTTGTTTTAGATTGGAACAAGAAGATTTTAATTGAGATTGTAGATTTTTATCCAATTGAAACTATATTTGATCACGATGAAATTAGATTCAAAGTAAGTGATATTGATAATAAAGTAGATCTGAAAGTTAGTATGAACATCTATACTCTTTTAGATCTAGCTTATGGAAGGGTAGGCCCTATAAAAGCCGTCTTTCAACGTAAAATAAGAATAAAAGGGTTATTCAAATTTGGAATTCTTTTGAAATTTATAAAAATTTTTCTGAAAAGTATGCAAATGGTCGCTTCAGAACCTAACAATAATTATTACGAATTAAATAAACAAACTAGGTAAGATGGTGGAAGAAAACATATGACTGAAACAAAAAAAGGAAATTTGTACGAGAGGATTAGTAAAGAGGATGTGCTTAAAATATTAGAGGGGATATTTGGAAGTAAGAACGTAACAGATAAGTCGGTAGATTTATATCCCTATTCGTACGATATGACGGAATGTCAGCCTCATATGCCTGATTTCGTAGTAATTCCTGAAAATTCGGCACAACTAATAGAATTGGTGAAATTTTGCAACAAGAATTCAATACCAATTGTACCTTACATATCTGGGAATAATGTAGGTGGTCTAACGATCCCAGAACATGGTGGTATCGTTGTCGATTTTGGGAAGAAAATGAATAAAATTCTTCACATCAATGAAAATATGATGTATGCTCTCCTAGAACCGGGAGTTACCTTCGGAGAACTAAAAAAACATTTAGACGAAAAGTATCCACATCTAAAATATAGTTACCCGTTCGCTCCACCTTACGCCGGAGTTGTTGGAAATGTAATTCTGAGTGGCATGAACAATCTTTCGTGTAAATTAGGCTCAATGGGTGATTCTATTAATGGTCTGGAAGTTATTACTGCTGATGGGGAACTTGTTCGAATTGGTTCTTGTTTTTATGGAAAAGACGAAGCGGATAAAGATAGTTGGTGGAGTAGGTATCCAATGCCAGACTTAATGGGCTTATTTATAAACTGGCAAGGAATGTCAGGGTTAGTAACTAAGTGTGCAGTTCAATTATGGCCCAATCCTCCCTTTCAAAAAACCTATCTTGGAATCGTTTTTGGTTTACCAGATATCGCACCGGTTATGAGAGAAGTTGGAAGGACAGAAATTGTAGATGACATTTCAGCGGTGAGCATTGAAGTAGTAAAGATGACAATAGAACTTCCAGAGCCTAAAAAAATACCAGGTGAACCCGATTTTGCTGCGCTCTTTTCTATTTCTGGCAGAACAGAAAATTTGTTCAGGGCAAAAGAAGAATATTTAAAATTAACTATAGAAAATCTGAAAAAACAAGGGATTAAAATTCTTCTCGTAGATGTTGACGAGTTTAGCAAACTATTTAGTTTAAGAGTAAGATGCCATTTGGATTTACCCGCAGTAATTCTATCGTTAGTAGAATATTCTGGTCTAACATGGTTTGGATCCTATGCTCCTACACATAAACTCGAAGATTTGATTCCTAAGGTGAACGATTTATTTTTGAAATACAACGTTCCCCCATTTATTTACATGAAAATCATGAAGCATTCTCATTACGGAATTTTTCGCCCGATCCTTCGATATAATAAATTCAAAGATGAGGATAAAATCCATAATCTACTGAACGAAATTGCCGATCTATGTATCGCAGAGGGTTGTATCCCCTATAAAACGCCTGCTTGGATGACAGAAAAAATGCGAGAAGTAATTAATCCTGGTTGGCTAAAATTATTTGACAAAATTAAAAATTGCTTAGATAAAAACAATATTTTCAATCCCGGAAGGTGGAACACATAAATTGTTAAATTTTTTCTAATTAAAAATTTAGAAAATGAGATTCGATCGTTAAATAAGAAATAAAAGAGAAAGATAAAAATTACTTTTAAAAATTCTGTTAATTTATTCAAATAAAGGTGATATATTAAATGATAGAAACAAATATTACAAAAATGTTTGGGATAAAACATCCTATATTTAGCGCTCCAATGGGTCCCTTTTTTACCCGCGATTTAGCCCTTGCTGTCAGTGAGGCTGGTGGTTTAGGAGTGTTATCAAACGTTAACATCATCGGCACAGATCCCGTTGACGAACATAAGGCAAGCCTTGAATATATGATTGAACATACTGACAAGCCATTCGGACTTAATATCCTTACATCTCGGAATAATCCTGGAGTGAGACAAATGGTTAGATCATTACCAAGAATAGTCATGGGTAATGTAAGAATGCGAGATCAATGTAAATATTGGCTAACTTCTGCAGGTTCTTCAAAAATTCTTGCAGAATCGAAAAGTTTTCAAGAATTAAGAGAAAATTCAGAAGTTAAGCACTTTCATGTAGCTCCAGCTGTATGGTTGGCTCAAAAGTGTGTAGATTCAGGAGTGGATGGAATAGTGGTAACTGGTACTGAAGGTGGAGGGCATCAATCATATGAGAGAGTCAGTACTCTTGTTTTACTCCAACAGATTAATAAGAACTTCCCTGATTTACCAAAGATTGCTTGTGGGGGTTTTGCTACTGGCGAATCTTTAGCTGCGGCAATTTCTTTAGGTGCAGGAGCAATAGCAATGGGATCAAGATTTATAGCTTCTAAGCAGAGTGAATTTCATGAAAAATACAAAGCGTTAATTCCTCCGGGTAGCCCGCAAGATACGGGGCTCTATACTGGATCTTTCGGACCTATTCGCTTGTATAAAAACGAATATGCATTATCGCATCCCGCACCTAGCAGTAAAGAAGAAATGATCGCTTACGAAAATTCTATATCTCCAGAACAAAGAGTAAAAGATTTAGGTGCCTATGACAGGGTATATAACGGAGATATTGATACTGGGGCTGTTCTACTAGGTCAATCAATAGGAATTATTGATAGTATAGACAATGTCAATGATATTATTGAACGGATAATAAATAAGGCTGAAACTGTTATCAGAAGGAATAACTCTATGTTGAAATAAGACCCTATGTATACTTAATATAACCGATTTTATAATTTCTTTATAAATTGAACTAAAATTTGATTTATTTGAACGAACAAATATTGGAGAATGAATATTCTTAATATCGAATATCCAGATGATTTAATTTCCTTATCATTGAAGACTGTTTTCATTTCGAGGAAAGATGATAGGAAATTTATAAAACACGCGAAAGATTGGAATAAAAAAATCGTGCTTCACATCGAGCCATTCTATCCAGTGACAGTAGTCTTTGACGGTAGCGATATAAAATTTGAAAGGAAAGAATACCCTAACCCAGACATGAAGGTTAAAATTCATATCAACACCATGCTTGATATCGCCAATGATTGATTAAACCCATTTTTTGCAATAGAAGAAGGGAAAAGGGAAATTGAAGGTTTGGGTGAAGATAGCGAAAAAATTCTGCGGTTTTATAATATTTTTGTAGTGTCTATGCAGATGGTCGCTTAAGAGCCTAATGTGAATTACTATGAAATAAATAAAAATATTTTGTTTCTAACACTTCAATTTCCCAGACACAAAACTGAATAGTATTAAAATACAAAAAATAACAGGGGTGTAATAAAAATGGAGAAAAAAAGTAATAATATTAAAAATTTATTTGTAATTAGGTATTCTAGTGAGGATATTCAAGAATGGAAAGATTTATTTGAGAAACTTGGTAGTTTTAGAGCCATAAGTCGTTATTTGCGTGATCGAAATGATGGAAGAGGTCCTTCTGCACCAACGATTATATCACATTTAAAAAACAAATTTTGTCAAGAGGGAGAAGATTTTGATGATTGGATTAATCAGAATAGGAAAGGATATTCCGATGATGAGATTCAAGAATGGAAAAAGTTATACGAGCGTTTAGGTAGCTTTAGAGCGGTATGTAGACATATACGCAAAAAAAATAATAATCCAAACCTTTATTCATCTACAGTTGCTAATAGAATAAAAACTAAATCTTACAGAGAAAATTGGAATTTTGACAAATGGGTTAACAAATTTAAGAAAGGGTATTCTAGCGAGGATATTCAAGAATGGAAAGAATTATTTGAGCAGTTGGGAAGTTTTAGAGCAGTAAGTAGATTGATACGGGAAAAAAAAAGCAAAAAAAGTCCTAATGCTTCTATCGTTCATTATCGTTTAAAGAAATTGTTTCAGTCAGATGAAAAAAATTTTAATAGATGGGTTGAGAAATTTTCACGAGTTGATGAAATATTGAAACAACAACATTATTCCCGGAAGGAAATGCAGGAATGGGAAAATTTATTTGAGCAACTTGGTAGTTTTAGTGCAATTAGTAAATATTTCAATTATCAAGAGGGGAAAAGTGCTGTTACATCAACAATTATAAAGAATTTACGAAAGAAATTTAAAAAAGAAGACAGAAATTTTACCGAATGGGTAAACGAGTATTTTTCACCAGAATCAGGGATTGCTTCGAATATTGGTAGATTTGTACATAATGTTTTAGAGTTGTTGTTCATAAAATTTTGTTTAAAAAATGATTTAGATGCTTTTTATGAAGTAAGTTATGACAATGTAATTATTAGTCCAGATGAAGAAATCAAATTAATTATTATAGATTATACCATTGCAAACGATATGAGGAAAATAGTTGATAAATGTTTTAGAGGATATCATGGACCAGAAAAAAAGTTGATTATTGTTGTTTTTCTTTCAGATAAAATTATTACTCTCCCAAAGAATAGAAATATTCCATTTATTGAAAATATTGAAATTTTAAATGCTAAAGAATTTGCTAGTTTTATGGGATATACAGGAAAAGATCTATATTTGTATGAATATATTCGATATTTAGGACGAAAAGCTTTTTATGATAATAACGCATATGAAGAATTAGAAGAATTAAGCAGAAATGCCCTAAATGATTTAAACAGACTTGCAATAAAATATTCCTTTCGAAAAGAAGATTTTGAACGATTTATCTCATTAAAAGGGTTGGGTTATTTATTTGAATAAAAAGGATGGTTAAAATGACAGAAATAAAGATACCGGATGAGATAATAGGAAAACAATTTTTAGAACTTTCATTTGAAAGATGCATTAAGTGCAGTACGTGTAAGTACAGTTATAAGGACTTCGAAAAATCGTGCCCGAGTGGAGAAAAATTCCTATTCGAATCGTATTGGGCATCAGGACGAATAAGAACTATCAGAGGTCTACTGTTGGGAGATTTGGAATGGACGGAGGATTTAATAGATCCTATATTTGCTTGCACAACTTGTGGAGCATGTATGGACGCTTGCCAAGCACCTCACGCTGATTATATAGTTGATATGATAGAAGCACTTCGAGAATTAGCCGTTCAACATATTGGTCCTGCGAAAAATCAAGAACTGCTCGTATCGCGTTGCAATGAGCATTGCAATCCATATGGAGAAGAGAATTCTACGAATGAAGATTTAAAAACAAAATATAATCTTCCAGACAAAGCTGAATGGGTGTATTTTATAGGTTGTACATCAAATTATCGGCAGCAGTCACTTAGAGATGCAACCCTAAGATTTTTAAAGAAAGCGGGGATAGATTTTACTTTAATTGATGAGCATTGTTGTACAAGCCCGATGATTCGAACAGGTCAGTTATCTATCGTAAATGAATACATGAACTACAATAATACGGAAATTAAAAAAGCTGGAGCAAGTAAGGTGATTACCAGTTGTGCTGGATGTTATAGAACCTTGAGAAAGGATTTTGAAAAATATGGTGTGAAGCATGATTTTGAAGTATACCATTCACTTGAGTTAGTGAAGAATCTCTTAGACGAAAAAAAGATAGAATTTAAATCTGAATATAATAAAACCGTTACCTACCACGATCCGTGCCATCTGGGAAGGCATATGGGAATCTATGAGTTACCAAGAGAGGTTTACAAACAGATACCTGGATTAAATTTAGTAGAAATGAAAAGAAATCGAAATTTTGCATGGTGTTGCGGTGCGGGTGGCGGTGTGAAAATAGGATATCCTAATTGGGCTCTTGAGATTTCAAAAGACCGACTTGAAGAAGCAAAAGAGACAGAAGCTACTGTAATTTCTTCTACTTGTCCATTTTGCAAAACTAATTTAAATGATGCGAATGTAAAATATAATTTTGACTTCCAAGTTTTAGATTTGATGGAGATATTAGATCAAATTGAAATAGAAGTTAAGAATTGAATAATATTTTAAATTTAAAACTACATTTAAATGGTTATTATGACCAAAATTGAACCAATAGATAAAAGTTTTTATTCAGCTTTTAATAAAGATGCTTGTACTGTTTGTGGTGAGTGTTTCCATAGATGCCCGATTATGGAGCTCACTATAGAAGAATCTGTTAGGGAGATGAAAAAACTACTCGATGGTGAACCAACTAAAAGAGTACTGACAGAATGCCAAAGTTGTTACTCATGTAATTTTTACTGTCCTGAAAATGCTTATCCTGCTAGTTTAGTTCTACAACGCTGGAATGAACAGTATAAAAAAGAAGGTTTAAAAAAAAGAGGTAAATTTTATATGACCTTTTATCCTCATTATCCCAATTTTCGTTCTTATGTTATGGAACATTTGCCTGAGAAAACAATAGATTTAGTAAAAAACTGGGTGTCTTTAGAACCATTAGCAGGAGATACTCTAACCTACCCGGGATGTAATGTGATTACATTTGCGGAACTAACTCAAGCGTCATTTTTTACCGACCTTGATATTCGAGGTAGATTGGAATATTGTTGTGGGGAAACTTTATTTCGAACGGGATACCGAGATGAATTATATCAAGTCACCAAAAGATTAGATAAATGGTTTAATATTCTGAAACCTAAGAAATTATTAGTTCTGTGTACTGCTGGAACTAACATGTTTAAGAATATTTTACCGCATTATGGATTAACTTACAAATTTGAAGAGATAAAATCATATATAGAATATTTATGGGAAAAACTTGAAAATGGAGAGATTCAAATTAAGAATAAACTCAATATGACTATGACTATTCAAGACTCATGTTATTCTAAAATGTTTGGAGATGATTACATGGATTTACCACGCAAAATTTTAACCAAAATCGGAGTTAAAGTTATTGAAACAAATGCTTGTAGAGAAAATATGAGATGTTGCGGTATAGGTGCTGGTTTCTCAGTAGATTCTGCGTACCAACCGTTTAAGATCCGAAGTTCCACGCTTCGTAATTTTAAAGATATCAAAAAGACAAAAAGTGATGCGGTATGTGTTTATTGTGCTGGATGTTTAGCAACCTTCACAGCAAATAAAAAACTTTACTTTAAAAAATTAAAAGTATATCACATTATTGAGCTTATACAAATGGCAATCGGAGAAAAACCTTGTTTGACTAAAAAAGCGAAAAAGAAAAGAGCAAAACATTTTTTCTGGGGAACCATGAAAAAGCAAGTCCCCATGATCAATTCGAAAGACACCTTTCAGTTAGCAGATATTCCAGAAGACCCCCCATCATATGAGGAAGCGTGGTAAGATTGACAATCGGAAAAAGGATTTCTGGGTTTAGAGAGGACCTATGTGATTTATGTGGAGAGTGTTTTCATCAATGTCCTGTTTTACAGCTCTCAATTGAAGAATCAAAACAAGAAATGCAGAGATTAATTGACGGAAAAGAATCTAAGTATGTCCTCTCAAAATGTAATACTTGTTTAAGTTGTAACATTTATTGTCCTCAACAAGCAAACCCTTATCAATTAATTTTAGAACGATGGAACGATCTTTATAATAAAAGAGGTGCACCTCCACTTTATCGGTTTGTTTGTCCTACTGAAGAACCAAATATTTGGCAACTCCTAAATATATTTTTATCCGATCAAGAAAAAAAATGGGTTGATAACTGGATCAGCCACATCCCTAAAGCTAATGAGCATATTCTTTTAATAGGGAATTATACACATCTATTTCCCTTCGTTATTGGTGGAAGTGAGCTTTTAAAGTATTTTACACCTATCTCAAGGATCGATCAATGGGAAGGTGGGGCTTACTTATATCAAGGGGGATACTTAGACAATGTCCAAAGAATTGCTGCTCGATGTGCTAAGGATTTTAACTCTTGGGGTGTAAAAAAAGTAACCCACACTCTAGATGCGGTGCATTACATCTTTTCAGAAGTGCATCCTAAAGAAATGTTAGTGAATCATACGCAAGAATTCATTAATTTTAATGAATGGATATTAAAACAGATAAATAATGGAACATTAAATTTGCCCAAAAAATTAGGTTTAACGATCACTGTACATGATAATTGCTTTTCAAAAGCACTTGGTGGAGCATATTGGGATGTCCCACGCGAAATTTTGAAAAAATGTGGTTGTAACCTAAAAGAAATGAAACATATTAAAAAAGATTCGCTATGTTGTGGGTTTGGTGCAGGAGCGTCGTGGGTTAAGAATATGTCTATTCCTTTTGACATTATATCAGAGGGTATAAAAAAGTTTAACGAAGCAGAAGAAACAGGAGCAGATGCATTAGTAACTTACTGTGGTGGTTGTCTTTATCTCTTATGGGCAACAAAGGAATTATTAGGTTACGATATAGATCTTTATCATATTATAGAAATCGTCCGTATGGCTATGGGAGAGAAACTCCTCTACCCTAAAGCTCATAAAAAACGCGCTTGGGATATTATTACAATAATTACTTATCAATTACTTGTTTCTATTGTTCAAACTAATTTTTTTATAAAAAAAATCACATATGATAAAGATATGAAAACATTTTGGCCTAAAAGATATCTTGTTCTTAAGATCATTAGAGTATTGTTTAATGTCTCACCTATACGCAAAATGTATCGTAAAATGTTTGTGGTATTAATGCGGTTAATAAAAACCAGATAAAATCAAAAATGAGTTCAATTACTCATTACCACGCAAAATGTTTAAGTATCGCATTAGTAGGACATGCGTCTTGGCAAGCTAAACATTCAATACATTCAATAATATCTTCGGCAACAACTTTACCGTTTACAAGGCTATAGACCTCTGCGGGGCAAACACTTACACAATTCGCTGCTCCTACGCAGAGATCTAAATCAACTTCTACCCAATTATCGCCATCTTCCCATCTTTTTACATTTACCATATTATTTCTTTAGTGTCTTTTTAATTTATATATAATTATGTTGGTTGCATCTGAAATTAAAGATTTATGTTTTTAGTTTGAAATCAGAGTTTTTCCTCTCTTTTTATTTTCATTAATATTATGAAGTATAATCGAAGTATTTTAATAAAGAAAGTAAGAAAAAAGAAGTAAAAATTTTAAAAATTTTATCAACTAAGCACTTTGAGCGTTAGCATTTACACTGCCAGTTGATGTGCCTAATGAAAATAGATATCTATACATCGCATCTCCGTAGTTTAAAGTAGAGTAAACGCTTCCAAAACTTGTGATCTCCATAGTTGCATGAGGCGTGTAATTAATTGATCCTGTGCTAGTTGAGCTTATGAATCTAACATTAGTGTTGTTTAAATTGTCTCTATAAAGCACATCAATGCTTCCTGTGGAAGTTTTCCAACTACCAGTTACATTTGCGCCCATAGTTATATACTGATAAAGATCTGCATCAATACTACCTGTTGATGTCATAAGGTTTAAACTAATGTCTTTTGTGTATACCATATTGTAACTCTTAAAGTTCACACTGCCTGTGGAAACTGTCCCTATTAAGTTATCGCCCATTAGACAATTGGTATAGTTTAACGATAATGAGCCAGTTGATGTTAGAGCTCTAAAACCACAAGTAAAATTTGTTTTAGCAGCAGAAGATTCTACACTACCCGTGCTAGTCTCGAGTCTAACTTTCCCTCGAAATTCGTTATTACCTAATATATTCAATTTGACTGAGCCTGTACTCGAAGTTAATGATGTTCCATTTAGGATAACACCATCGGAAACCTGCATTTCAATAGATCCTGTAGATGTTAAGGCTGTGAGATCGTATACTACATCTGTTCTTAATGTAACAGCGACAATGATGTTATAGGATTTAAACCAATGCGAAGGATCAAACCAAATGTCTGGTGAAGTTAGTAGATTAAAAGTAGCAGTCGTATTGTCCCACCACTCTGTATTTGGATGAAAGAAATCCTCATAAGTCTTTCCTTCCATATACAAGCCCATAATTTCTATATCAACATCGATTTTTGCATAATAGGTCGTTGGAGAATTATTATACTTTAAGAGAATTTTTCCGATATCAACATTGAAGGTAAGATCTTCTATAGGATCGGGAGAACTTGGTTCGTACTTAAAATTAAACGAATTTTCGATAACCCCTCTAGTTACGAAACCGTAGATAATGAATCCTAAACCACCACCAACAATAAGGACAACAGCAACAATTAGCGCAATTTTATAATTTCTCATTTTTTTCACATTAATTTTGTTTTTTTTATTTGCTTTATAATGAAAATTTTTGGATTATATTTAAATGAAATTTAGACTGATTTTTATTACTAAATATAGTATTATAAAATATTAATGTAAAATTTGCATCTTTAACAGTGTTTTATTATGAGATTTCATAAATAAAATAAAAAAAGAAGAATTTAGAGATTCTTCACTAAAGAAATTGCAAAATTCTTAGCGTTTTCGAGATCCTTTTCATTAGGGCGACCTTTAATTTTTTCTCTATCTTTTTTCGCTTCCTCTCTTTGGTCTTCGGGCAATCTTTCTAACATAGCTAACTGAGTTTCTAAGGGAATACCTAAATTCTCGCCTACACAATCAAATTCACCTATAATTTCGCTATTATGCTTTTTAATAATATCAGTTATCCGTTTAAATGGTTCTTGATATAATTTTAAACTTGCATGCGTACAAAAATAAACAAATTTTGCAGGGAGTTCAGGAACAGCCATTTTTATTATATTTAATATCGATTTATCAGTTCTGCTGGCATAAACTCCTGAACCTAAAAACAAAATATCATATGAACTCAATGTTGTAGGGTCCACATCATTAGCAGGAATTAAGTCTACATCGCAGTCTGTTAACCCATCTTTCATGCTATTAGCCACTTTTTCGGTATTTCCCGTATTTGAAAAGAATGTAATTAATATCCTCAACATAATCACTAATCTCTTTTAATTAGTATAAAAATAAAAAATTATTATTATTTTTAGAATTTTTTAAAAGAAAAGCAATCTATAGATTTATGTCCCGAAATTATAATTTTAAAGCATAGAAGTTTATAGCGTTCTCAACAGTTATTTTACTTACTTCTTGTTGAGAGGTATTGTGAGAATAAGCTATTGCCGCTATAGAGTATTTTACATTTAAAGGCACATTTATTGGCCCCCTTAGATAAGGGTGTTGGTAGTAACTATCTGTTTCTGTAACTAAAGCAGATAATGGAGATGGTTTTGTTACTCTACGCCATTTGTTAATCCCGTAAGCTGAACTTGGAACAGATAATGTGTAACCTTGTTTGGGCAAAAGTATTCCATACTCATCTGGACCTGAGAAACAATGCCACATTATGTGTTTAGGATTTATATTAAAATCTTTGACTATGTTAAGAATTTCTTTTGTCGCGCCATCCCTTTCATTATAACGGTGTTTAGGGTGGTCTCGATCGAACTCGTGTTCAGCCGCGTTTCTAACGTGCAGAACATACGGTTTATTAAACTCCTTTGTTAATTCGAATATTTTTTTTAGTTCTGTAACCTGCTTTTCTCTTTTTTCGAGAGTCTTTGCGTGATGAAAATCCAAACCAATTTCTCCAATTGCCAGAAATTTTTCTTGATAAATTTGAACATTTTCAACCCAGTCTTTCCAATCTCTATTATATAGGGATTTAGGTGTGAAGGTGACAGTTTGAGGTGCCCAACCAATTGTAAAACCAATTTTCTCCTTTCCTTTAACAAAATTTAGGATTAATTCAAGAGTACTGTTATTGATCGAGCTGGTTACTAAGTATACACCTCCATTATTCAAGAAGTCTCGATATTGCTGCTCATCAGAAGGTAACCTATCGTTTTTTTTAGGTCGAGGGAATGGTAGATGACAATGAACATCGACAATTTTCAGATTTTCTTCTGGTTCTGGGATGTTGATTTTCTTGGGCATAATGTCTCAAAACTATAATATGAAATTTATTTTATGATGAAGTTGTTCTAATAATTTAATCTTTGTTCAAATATCAAATTAAGGAGGGTAATAAAATTTTTAATCAATCAACTTTATTTAGATGATATAATGACCGAACAATTAGATTCGAAACTAAAAGAGTTAGAAATTAAAAAACAGGAGTTACAACCTAAAATTGATGAGATTGAAACAAAAAAAGCTGAGGAAATGCAAGAATTAAACAGAAAATACGATCACATGATCCAGGACGCTAACAGTGAAGTAGATGATTTTGAACAGCAAATTATGAACGAAATTATTGAATTATTTTCTAAAGCCGTGATGGATGAGTTTGACGCGAAAAGAAGTACAAGTGAATATATGGTTACAGAAGATTTTAAAGATTTTAGGAATGGTGTTTCGAAAATTGATCTTTTTCCAAGAGATTTAATAGATAGATTAGATGATATCATCGAAGGCGGCCTTATAGAAAATATAGCCTACGACATAGAAAAAATAGAAGCAAAATATAAGAGAAAATAGAAAAGAAACTTAATTTCGTTTTTTTTTTATTCATAATTATAACCGACTTTTAGGCTCATTCTTAGTAATACGTAGATAATAGTATGTTAAATATGCCTTTGTGAGGTTTAGCTTTTCAAGATTAAGAAATAATAAGGAATTCGGTAAAATGGAAATATTTGAAGAAGAAATCGAGATTTATAATGCTAAAATGAGATTATTAACCTGGTTATACGACGAGATTAAAATCCAATCAGATATATCCAAGGATTTACTTAACGAAAAAGGTCAAAAACTACCACTTAATCATTAATTCAATCGATTACTTATTTTGTTAACATAAATTTAAAATTTCTTCAACAATTTTCATAATATAATGTAAGAAATCCTCTAATTTACCATTTCTTGGAATATGAATAAAAATCACAGGGTATTTATTTTTTGAAATATCTAAAGCCCAATAGTATATATAATTACATAAATAGAATCCAGGAAAATAAGAAATAGAGAGCTTTAAGATATATTTAAGAGCTTTATAAATTTCTTTTATATTTAAAATTGTATTGAATTTTAAAGATTTTTTTATATTAATAAACCCCATTTTATAAAATCCATCCACATCTTTACCAAAAACCCAATTTAAGGATCGTTTTTCTAAATAAATTCTTTTTTTTGAATGGATTCCCATAAGTATAACTAAATATGGTTTTAATTTAATTGACTTAATATAGTCCAAATACGACTCAACGCTCCTTTTCCAACTAACAGGTAAAATGATTTTTTCAACAGAATATTGTTGAAATTTATCATCAAAGTTTCTAACAATATCACCACTAAGATTTGAAGAAAGTTTACCGAATTTCTCAAAACCAGTTAAAAGGATCGTTTTTTTTATCATTTATCCATAAAGTGTAAAAAAAAGAATAAATATAATAAATATAAAAAATTTTAGCTGACTTGTTCTTTTAATTGCTCAGCTTCTAATTTGTCTAATTTTTTCATTAAAGCTCTTATATCTGTATCATAAGATTTTATTTTAGTCTTCTTTTCTTTAAGAATACTATCTAGTTTCTTGTTTAAGGCTTTAGCCTTTCCCTTAACTAAATTATCTAATTTTTTCTTTAATGAAGCTACTTCCACCGTTAACTTATTCATTTTCTTTGTCCATTCTTTAGATTTTTCTGTAGCTTCCTTTAAATCTACTTCTCCTACTTCGAGTTTAGATTTAGTGTCGTCAATTTTATCGTCAAAATCAGCTTCGATTTCTTTTTCAGCCGAAGCTTCTTTTTTAGAAGCATCTTCTTCAACTCTCGTGATTTCATCTTCCTTTTCAGAGATTTGAGATCTTATATCTTGTTCTGACATTATTATTTCTCATTTATTATTTCTTTTTTCTATATATTTGGATATATTCGCTACCTTAAAAATTATTAAGATTGAATTCTAAATAGCTCCGCTTACAAAAGATAAAAAGAAAAAAGGTCTATATTTAAAATACCGCAAAATTTTTATTGCTTAATCTATTCCAAAGATTCTCCGAGTGCTAATCGGCAGAGATCACTAAGGATATAATTTTTCAACCCTTTTCGCTCAACTTTCGAGCCTAAGCTTTCCTTACACAAAGAACAATTATACACACATGCTTCAGCATCATGGTTTATCATATCGTTTATGTTATCGTCTTGAGCTTTGCGTACTAAAGATTTTTTCCCAACAGTTGCGAAAATACCTGCACAGCACATAGCATTTTCTCGATCATATTCTCTCTGCACCCTCTCAACACCAATTAAATTGCATACTTTATCAACCCAATCATCAACTTCAGGTATAAAACGATTTGAGCAGGATCTTTGATAGGCTATTTTCATACCTAACGGTTTAATATTAGATTCATGTTCTTTTAAGTATTTATAGAGATATTCGTAGATATGAATTGGTTTAAATCCTGGTGGAAGCTCAATGTTGTTACGAGGACAATAAGAAGCATAGAATCCATAGCATTCGTCGTGAAAGCAAATCATTTCTTTAATACCTTGAGCTTTGATATTTTCTAATATTATTGGAGCCCTTTCTTTAATGACAGAATCTCTTCCGTAATGATGATACATCAAGTTGCAAAAAAAGTCAAGACCACTAACATATTGAAGATTTTCAAAGAGCTGCCCTTCCATCTGTTTCGCATTCACTTTACTAAGTCCACACTTATTTAATACTGGTTTATTAGGGTCAATTTCCTTTAATCTCAATTGATCGTGTGGAGCAAATCTATTAATTGTACTCTCAAGAATATTAGGGTTTATGTTTAAAGAATTATATTTTTCTTGTAATTCTGTTATTAGATCGAAGGGATGAGATTCATAAGGACAATATTCATCACACGCAAAACAAGTAACACAATCAGATAACACTCGAGATTCCTCTCCGTTAATCATTTTAGTTTTTTCTGCTCGTGCTTCTTCAACATTGTTAAATTCCATCCATTGACACCGAGTCAAACAGTCTACATTTTCGCATTTATCACAATTAGATTCGTCGAAAATTTTCTTCACCCTTTTACATTTTAATTTGATTTGTGTATATGAATTTCTCTATGTTATTAATAATTACGATGGAATAAAAAAAAAAGAAAAAAACAAGGTAAGCTTAATATTCCAACTTTTCCCCTAAAGCGAGCCTTGCTAAGTCACTAATAAAATAAGATTTCATTCCCTTAGCAATGACCTTCTTTTCTATCGTATCTTTACACGCGGGGCAATTGAATATACAAACCTCAGCACCATAGTCTACCATGTCCTGAACATTATCATTTTGAGTCTTCCGAGCTAGATCTTTATGACCTCTCATTGAAAAGGCTCCGGCGCAACATACACCGTTTTCTCTATCGTATTTCCTCGCAACCCGTTCTACCCCGATAAGTTCGCATATATCATCAAGAATTTTATCAGTCTCAGGAATGTAACGATTGGAACAGTTTCGCTGATAAGCCGCTTTTAAGTTTAATTTCTTAATATCGGATTCATGATCCTTAAGATAATTATAAACGTATTCAAAAATATGGACAGGTTTAAAAGGCACTTCAAGTTTGTTCCTTTGACAATATGAGGTATACAATCCATAGCATTCGTCATGCCAACAGATAACTTCAGTATCCTTATTAACACCAGTTTTTATGAAGTTTTCAAGAATCTGTGGTACCCTTTCTTTGATTATGGAAGGTTTTGCTACGTGTTGATATACTAATTGACAAAAGTAATGTAAACCACCAACTGATTGCAGATCATCAAACATTGGCCCACTCATTTCCTTTGCATTCGTTTTAGGGAATGCACATTTATTTAAAATAGGTTTTTCAGGATCAATCGGGCGCGGTACAAATTCTTTCTTTGATTTATATGTATCGATTGTCATTTGAGCTACTCCAGGTGAAATATTTTGAGAATTATATTTCTCTTGCAACTCATTTATAAGGTCAAAAGGATGTGAATGATATGGGCAATACTCATCACAAGCAAAACACAGCATACAATCCTTCAAAATGCGACAATCCTCATCTTTGTTAATCAATTTAGCAACTTCTTTCTTAGCAGCTTCGATACTCTCAAAATTGATCCATTGACACTTCATCATACAAGCAACTGTTTTACATTCTTCACAATGCGATTTGTCAAACATATTAATACAGCTTTTTGTTATTTTGAATAATTATTATTATTTTTTTATTAGTTTTAATCGTACTACAACCATTATTAAGTTTATTTATGGGATATTATTCTTCAACAGTGAATTCCCAGGCACAATAATAGTTATCAGGATGTTGATCAGGGGGGCAACATATGCATCTTGTTTGAATTCTTGGATCAATAGTTTTAGCAAAATCTCCGTATTCAATGACCCCCACTGGTTTACATGGAAAATCTGGAAGGTTTCTAGTTTTTCGGGCGTGTTGAACCCGGCAATTATTCATTCGAAACACACATCTATTTTCAGATACTTCCACAATTTCTTGTATGTTGATATTAGCATACACTCGGAATTTAAGAGCTTTGGTTAATGCTAGGATTCCTCCATTTTCTGATAGATTAAATCGCTTCATTATCCTTTTTGCTTCAATAACGGTGAAGCGTTTCCACTGTGCAACATCAAGCTCAATAGCTTTATCCAATCCAAACTCTTTCTCAACAATCTGGAACCAAGTACCGTCGATTGCAAGCCAATTCTTACTTAAATCTTCAATATAATCCATCAATTCTTCTTTTGAAAGTCCTTCTAAATCCTGTTTCATTATTTAATCTCTCTTCTTTATTTTCATTCTTTTTCTTTCCATAACTCGCGCAATAAATGTGCTGCTATTTTAGGTCTTCTATCTCGAGTAAACACGCCTTTATAGTTAATCCCCCCCATTCGAGTAATTCCTTGAGATGTTTTAAAATCACACAGATTCCAAATATGCTCTCCAATAACATAAGATTTACTCCGACAGACTTCAATATATTTTTCTATGAATTCTTTTTGATATTCCTCGCTAAACATTTCAGGGGGTTGAGAATGCCATCCAGGAATCGTATCCGCTCCAAATTCGCTCAAAATTATCGGTTTCTGATATTTTTCATATAGTTTATCCATTTCTTTTGAAAGAATCTCGCTACCTTCATCAATATTTCCTGGTTGCGTGTACCAACCATAATATCGGTTTATACATAATATGTCACAGAATTCAAAAGCTTTTTCTCTCACACCCATCATGTTAACAACTGTTATGGGTCTTGTATCATCCAATTCTTTCGTTCTGCTATATAATGTTTTAAAAAATTCTCCAGATTTCAAACTGTTATGGGGTTCATTTGCCAGGCTCCACATTATAACGCTTGGATGGTTTTTATCTCTCTTTATCAATTCCTCAATGTATTGATTGCATAATTCTAGTTGTCTATCAATTACATCTTTACTAAATGTGAGACCTACAGCAGGAATTTCGTCAATGACTAAAAAACCAAGACGATCTGCTAAATCCATCATTTGTTCTGAGTACGGATAATGCGAAGTTCGGAAGGAGTTAGCTCCGATCCAATTCATCAAAGAGTAGTCTTTAATTATTACTGCAGGAACATATCCCCTCCCAGTAATTGGAAAATCCTCGTGACGCCCAAATCCTGTTAAATAAACGGGTTTACCATTTAGTAGCAACTTGTCTCCATCTACTTCGATAGTCCGAATTCCTACTTTAAGCGAATAAGAATCTATTATAGTATCCTCCTTAATAATGTCAACGGTTAGATCGTATAAATTGGGCGATTCTATATTCCAAAACTTCGCTCCTCCATTTACTTCTAAAATCATTTTTTGAATATTGTGCTCTATTTTCGAGGTATTAGTTATTTCTGATCCAAATCCTTTTAGATAGAGATTCACATAGGCATCATTAACACCCGTAGTTTCTATTGTAACATCTAAAATTCCCGTCATATCGTTTATAGATGTTCTAACAGTTATGTCTCTTATTCCTTCGTTAGGAATAGAATATAACAATACCGGTCTATGAATTCCGCAGAATGGATAAAAGTCATAGTTAGTTTGAGGATTGTTCATTGGACGCCCACTCGGTGGTACGTATTTGTGAGATAATCTCCCGTCTACTCTAACAACAAGAAGATTATCTTCCGATACGATATTGTTAGATATATCATATTCGAAAGGTAGATGTCCCCCTTCGTGATGTCCTACGGGTTCTCTATTTAACCACACATCGGATAAGTAATTAACCGAACCAAACCTAATCATGGTTTTCTTTGAATCCCATTCCCAGGGTTTCTTAAATCTTAGTTGATACCAAGCAGGTCCTAAAAAATCTCGGTCGTCAGCAAATTGATCGTTCCAACTGGCAGGTACGGCTATTGGCCATCCATTTTTAAATCCCTTGGTCCAATCTTCTCTAACTCCTTTATCATCGGGGTCAAATCGAAATTCCCAAAATCCAGATAGGTCAAAAAAATGACGATACTTATTTCCTTGTGGATAAAGCATTAAAATTCCTCTTTATGAGTAATAAATTACAAAAAACTCCTTAAAATATTAATATAATTAAATCCTCTCAACTAAAGTAAAGTCTGAACAAACAAACGTTTAAGAGGTTTGATGCCAATTACCGTTTATAGCCAACCGTTCTTTAGTTAAATCTTCAATGTAATTGATTATTTCTTCTTTAGAAAAACTTTCTAAATTTCTTAAGCTATTAAATACTAATTTAGACTTTTAAATGACCATTTTATTACGGAGTGTTTTAATCTTTATACATATTTGTTTAAAACTTATAAATTAATTATTCCTATCTTTATTATATATTGAAATTCAAAATATTTTGTTTAAGAGAGAGTTAGGAGTTTCATGAGCTCGCAAATAAGTTGTCCGAAGTGTGGTAAGGTAAATCTTATTAAAAATAAATATTGCATCGAATGTGGGTTTCGATTTGAAGGAAATGATCTTGTTGAGTTTCAAATTCTTGAAAATTTAAAAACAAGTCTCTATTCAAGCATAATATGCATCTTGATTTTTGTCGCTTTTATGATCTTTGTAACTGTTGGATTTATTTTTCAATTTGGCTTATATGGATGTATTTCAATTTTAGTAATTTGGCCAATAACTATAGGTTTTTTAGTGTGGGCAAAATATTATTTCAAAGGGCTTTCAAAGGATAGGAGATTTACAATTACTAAAGATTTTATTGAAATAATTGTTCCTCTTAAGCCTGCCTTTCAAATAAGATGGTCTGAATTTGATTCTATTGAAATCACAAAACGAGACTCAATGACAACAATACCAACTGGAGATGGAATTATATTAGGACCTAGTTTTGTATACTTTACCTTGATTTTTAAAGGAAAAAATATAGATCGCAGTTATGAATTTGAGTCAGGGAAAGATTTTAAAGTGAGATCGAGAAAAAAAATAGTAATTGCTTTAGAACAATCCTCTAAAGAAAGAGGAAAGGATTTTACACGATGGAGATAGTCGAACAGGAAGCGGATAAAAAAGGCATATATTTAGTATGTAAAGGATAGTTAAAATTAAATATTTTAGATTTAAAAGAGATTTATAGTAATGTCTGAGTAAATAATCTAATCTTATCCTTGATGATTTTTTCAGATGTCATCCGTTTATCTCCTACATCTAAATCAATAAGGAGCATCGGGATTCCTACCTCGTCTCTTAAAGCCTCTCTAAGTATTTGGGGCACACTTCCGAATTGCTTACAGCCTAAATGAGAGGTAAAAATATAACAATCAGCGGAGAACTCTTTAGCTAAATGAACACACTCATCAATGAAAGAGTAATAAAATTCTGCAGATTGTTTTACCATTGGTGCTTCCATGGTCTTAATTGCCATCCCATTAAACATCGTTTCCAAATCTGAGGTAGTATTAATAGGTTCTGCAAAGTTATAATTGAAAATATCAAACAAAATAGACATCCCTAGCTCACGATCTAACCACTCACACAATCCTAAATCGAAAAAAATGATCATGTAGGGCCATATACTTCGAATTTTTTCTTCTCCGCCATGATGTTCTTTTAATTTGTATCTTTTTTTTGCTAAAGCAAGCATTTCTTCATAGAATGTAATCTTTTCTGGACGCCCAGATAAATATATAGCGGCAGCGGCAGCCATGGCATTGAACATGTTTTCAACAGGACAAGGTAATGCTTTTTTCAACTCAAATATCTCCATCTGCATGCTAAAAATTTGATTTTCAATTTCTATAGCTCTTCGTAACTTGTCATAATCGGGTTCTTGTCCAATTACCCTACCTAATTCTTCCAAACCCAATTTGATTTGTTTTCCGAGATAAGGATAGCTCTTTTCCTCTTTTAGAAATGGTAAATCAGGCGTGATAACAGGTATTTTTTTATAATAGCGGAACCATGGATATGACGCATAAGTATTATCGCAGGGAGCTGTAGGAGTAATAATTGCATCAAATCGAAATAAATCATCTAAAGTCATTCCCATTGTTCCTTTTTGTGAGGAACATGTATGAAATGGATGTCCCCAATGTGTAATTAGATCATAATATGGTTCTGAACCATCAGGTAATAATGCAGAAAGTAAATATGATGTCGCTTCAATGCATACCGGAACACAGTCAAAAGCATATAAAAATTCCGTGGGAAATGAAAAATGATGACCTATTACGGGCAATCCTTCTCTTTCCTTTATTATAAAATCATTTATAACCGATTTTACGTGTTTTAATCCCGATCTTAATGATGGAATTCCATAGTGTGGTAAAATATTTTCGACTAAACTATGCGTTACAGAGATGGCTTCATATAACATTTGATATGGAATTATTCTGTTTTTTTGCTCTTGAATAACCATTATAGACCTAATCCAAGTATCGTTACTATCATAAGGTAATATTATATATTAGTTATTGCAAGTAATTCATAGTAAAGAAATAAATTTTTTAAAGCTAATATATAATTCCGGGATACGCCTTTTTTTTATCTTTTCGTAGAGTCTTGTAAAATATTTTTTTTCCAACTTCATTTGCGAGAATATATAAGTTAAAATAATAATTAAGAGGATTAAAATGAATGAGAGAGAAAGGAATATGAATCCCATAATCGTTCCAAATGGTGTGTATATTAAAGAAATTATAAAAACTATTATTAGTACTGAAATAATTAGCATAATCTTGCTTGGTTTACTCTTATATAAAGGTTTTTGGGTTCTAATAACAAAAAGTATAAGCAATTCGGTAATTACAGACAAAAAAAACTTTTTTTTTTTAATCATTTTTAAAATTTCATCTTGGGATTTAGAAAAAAGTTTTATATCGTTTTTGCATAGATTAATTTAATTCTTTAGAAAAATATTTAAAACAAAATGAGTCAAATTCAGATAAGTCTTCCTAATGAACCAAAAAAGCATAAAGAATCCTTAATTAGTGCCCTAAATGAGAAACTTAATATTAAAAGTATTGTCTTATTAGAAGGAGCTACCAATTCATTAGTCATTATTCGTTGTCGAGAGAATGCTGTTTCTAAAGTACTTGAAGTATTGAATGAAATTGGAGTGGGAATCGAATTTGGGATAATAGATATAATAGAATTACAAGTAACGATTCCAGAATTAAAAGACAATCAATTAGAGATTTCCGAAGAGTTATCAAGCAGAGTATCTGTAGAAGAAATCGAATTCTCAATAAAGGAAGGAATGGATTTAGATTTAGATTATTATTTCTTCATAATACTAGCTGCTTTTATCGCAGGATCAGGGCTAATTTTAAATTCTCCTGCGATAATTATCGGGGCAATGATTATATCTCCATTAATGGGTCCTATTCTGGGTGTTTCATATGGAATAATAAGCAAAAATTATCAGTTAGTCATTAAAGGAATATTTGGACAATTAATTAGTATTTTTATCGCAATAGGAATTGGAATTTTACTAGCAAGCTTAGCCTTCCTTATTTATAGTTCACCTTCTCTAACACATGAAATGATGACTAGAAATTTTCCAACGATTTTTGATTTGATCGTATCTATCGGGGCGGGTTTAGCGGTCGGATTTGCCATCACGGGAAAAATAGAATCTTCTTTAGTAGGTATTGCTATAGCGGTATCATTGATGCCTCCTGCCGTTAATATCGGAGTATCTTTAATTTATGGAAATATACTTTTATCATTTGGGAGTTTTGTCCTTTTAACGTCAAATGTTCTTGCTATTAACTTCATGGCAATTTTGATATTTAAAATTAAAAAAATAAAAATTTTAGAAAAAAAATACGCTTTTTGGAAGGGACCTGAGGAAAAAGTGGGTCAATTAAGTTTGGGTGCAAAAATAGTTAAAAAAAAACCTAAAAAAGCTAAAAAAACTAAAAAACTATAATTCTCTCCTCTAATTAATCATCTCTATAAAAGCTTCGATTCTTGTTTGTAATCGTGTGGTATCTGCTTGATAAGATTCACGGTCAATATTTAATACGGGAATATCTAATTCTTTGAGTTCATGAGTAAAAAGCATGTTATCACAACCATGTAAATCGCAGTTGTTTATCCTTTGTAGAATAACGCCATCAATGTTAGCGTTTTTGATTTCTTCTTTCAGAAATTTAAGTCTATTTTCATGATCATCCATCATTCTTGGACATGAAATTCGGTAATATAATCTTTGTGTGAGATTCTTAAGAGGATCTTTGCTATAATCAAGGTCTATCGTATCATGAAAATTCCGCGTACCAAAACAGATAAAATCTGATGCGACAAATGCCCCTGAGTTTTCAATGAGTTGAATAAAATCTATATTATCTACAACACTTCCGACGAGCATTATTCTTTTTTTTGAGCTGACATCCATTCCTTTTTTCAATTCTAAATCGTTTAAAATCCTCTTTAACTCTTCATTTGCAATTTCTTTGGGAACTGAAGCATTTGCCATGGAAATTTGTAAAGCTTCCGTTCCAGTAATTTTAGGAAAATCTTGAATTTGTAATTCATGGAGAACTCTCAATAAATCACGATTTTGATTGTAAATACCTATTGAATGATTAAGTGTTTCATTTGATATTTTACAATTATATGCCGTCTCAAGTTCTTCACGAAATTCTTCTATTTCTTTTAAATACCAATTGAATCCTTCTTCAGTAATTATGTGAGGTATTGAAAGATAAAACTTATCAATTTTCTTGTCAATATTATCTTTATTAAATACTTTTAAGTCGAATAATTCAAACATCCTTCTACTATGGTCGCAACTATTACAGATGAGAAATCCATCCATGAAATTATATACCCCTTTTAATGCTAAATCTAAAGTAGCTCTAACGAAGGAACATGTAAATCTAACCATGAAAGTATCCGCTAGTTCCGTATCTTTATTTCCAGTCGCTCGAATTCTATATGGTAAAATTCCCGCAGCGTGTAATAATTCTTCAGGAATATAGGTACAATAATATCCTATAATCTTTTTATTCGAAGCATGCCAACCGTCAATATAAGAATTTCTTATAGAATTTGAAATATTTAGAAAGGGATCATCTTTTAAATTCATTCTCTACACCTCACGTGCTCTGTTTATACACTTCATGCTTTCCAATCATTAGGCAACGTACCAATTTGATTGCAGCAATATAAGAACCTTTAATTCTTGCTTTTCCAGGGATTAAATACTTTAAAAGTTTCATCAATCCGAAAAAATTGCTTTTTGAACGAATTATACTACTTAATACTAGCAAAACCTTTTCTTCTTTAACATTAATAGTAATTTGGGCTGAAGGAGTTTTAGCTTTTTGAACTTGACATTCAAAATTCTGTCTTTCAGAAGTTAAGGTAAATGTGATGTATCCATCTAAATCTTTAAGGTACATTTCAATTTCCTTACCTTCATATTTCCCGATTTTTTGAAAGGGTTCATCTAAACCAAATAGATCTACTAACATCTTTGCTAATCTTGCGATATTAAGAATTTTTGTTTGCTTTACTAATTGCTCTGCCCTAAATGTTCTATCTGGTTCTTCTGAACTTTTCACTTGAGTAATTATCTTCACCTTTAGAACAATTATGATATCTCTAAAATTGTAGTTTATCAGTATAGTAATTTATTAGTATAGTAATCTTAGGTTTATAAATTAATAAATCTACATGTAAAATTGATTCCTATTTACGAAAGGTAAAATTTTTCTTCTTTTTTTAAAACTTTTCAATAAGTATTGATATTGATAAGGGGTTAAAGATGGGAATTTGATTGAGAAATGTTTAATAGTAGTTCTTATTTACTAAATCTTGCACATTTTTTAGTTTAAATTGAAAGATTTAAAGTTTAAACTGAATCATTCAATTTATATGAAAATTGATTTAAAATCGGTTAAAAATTATGGGAAAGACATTAACAGAGAAAATATTAGAAAAACATCTGATTGAGGGCACTTTAGAAAGAGGTTCAGATATTGCTATTAAAATTGATCAAACACTCACACAAGACGCTACTGGCACTATGGCATATTTACAATTCGAAGCAATTGGGATCCCTCGTATAAAAACTGAGTTATCGGTAAGTTATGTAGATCATAACACATTACAAACTGATTTTAAAAATCCCGACGATCATAGATATCTCCAGAGTATCGCAGCTAAATATGGACTTTATTTTTCGCGCCCAGGAAATGGAATTTGTCACCAACTTCACTTGGAACGCTTTGCACGCCCGGGTAAAACTTTATTAGGGAGTGATAGTCACACTCCAACAGGTGGGGGTGTAGGCATGATCGCTATTGGAGCGGGAGGTCTTGATGTAGCTGCTGCAATGGCTGGTGATGAATTTTATTTGAAAATGCCTAAGATTGTAAATGTGTTTCTTACCGGAAAACTCCCTGATTTTGTGTCAGCTAAAGATGTAATTCTTGAAGTATTAAGGCGAATTGGAGTTAAAGGAGGTGTTAATAAAGTATTAGAATACACTGGACCAGGAATAAAGACTCTAACAGTACCAGAACGAGGAACGATAACTAACATGGGAACTGAAACGGGAGCTACGACTTCAATATTTCCTTCTGATGAAATTACAAAAGAATTCTTGATTTCTCAAGAAAGAGGCGACCAATGGACTCAGATTTTACCAGATGAGGATGCCGTTTATGACGAAACTATTAAAATTAATCTAAGCGAACTTGTTCCTCTTGTGGCCTTACCGCATAGTCCCGGAAATGTAAAAACAGTGAAGGAAGTAGAGGGATTAAAAGTAGATCAAGTTTGCATAGGTAGCTGCACGAATTCATCATTAAGAGATCTTAAAATTTCTGCTAACATATTAAAAGGAAAAACTATCAACGAACATACTGTTTTAACAGTCTCACCAGGTTCTCGCCAAGTTGTTGATCATCTGATTAATTCTGGGGAGATGGCATATTTAATTGAAGCGGGAGCAAGAATCCTTGAAAATGCATGTGGACCTTGTATTGGTATGGGATTAGCCCCAAAAAGTGATGCTGTAACCTTAAGAACGTTTAATAGAAACTTTCTTGGAAGATCTGGAACTGAAAGTGCCCAAACATATCTTGTAAGCCCTGAAACTTCGGCAGTATCTGCTATTTATGGCAAGATTACGGATCCAAGATCTTTTGGAAATTTACCAGAAATTAAAATGCCCAAGAAATTTATGGTTAATGACAACATGATTATACCACCAAAAGAAGACACCGATTCTATAGAAATAGTTCGTGGTCCTAATATTAAACCTTTACCTGAATTTAATCCTTTACCAGATAAATTAGAAGGAGAGGTTCTTCTTAAAATTGGAGATGACATTACTACTGATGCAATAATGCCTGCAGGTGCAGAAATTTTACCTTTGCGATCGAACATTCCAGAGATAAGTAAATTTGTTTTCAATATTGTTGATCCAACTTTTCCAGAAAGATCCTTAGAAAAGCAGGGCGGTTTTATTGTTGGAGGAGATAACTACGGTCAAGGTTCCAGTAGAGAACACGCTGCTATTGCGCCAAAATATCTTGGACTTAAAGCAGTTATTGTAAAATCGTTTGCACGAATTCATCTAGCTAATCTTATAAACTTTGGAATTGTTCCTTTAACATTTGTTAACAAAGATGATTATAATAAGATTGAGCAAGGTGACAAAATTGAAGTCGACCTAACAACAATAGACTCTGGAAATGTTACGTTAAAGAATCTCACTAAAGGAACTGAATCCAATTTAGTTCATTCTTTAAGCGAGACAGAGATTGAAGTTCTAAAAGTGGGAGGAAAACTTCCGTCCATAAAACAAAGACACAGTTAATTTTTTATTTTTTTCATTTATTTTGATTATTTCAACCCTGCAACATCGATTATGGTATTAGCAATAGCTTCAGGTTCATATTCTTCAATAAAATGGTTTGAATTTTCAAAAATCTTTATTTGACCTTTAAGTTGAGGGAGATGATCAACCCATTGCTGTAAGACTTCATCCTTTGCTAGTGGATCCAATTCACCAATAACCGCTCGAACAGCGATATTTTGGCCATCAGGACCCCATAATCTTCCAATTTTATCTTGTATAAGACGATAAAAGGGAGTAGTATCTCGTTCTCCTAATGTCGGTTCTTTATATGAATTTCCATGACCCCATAAAGGTGTTTGAAGCACTAAGCGTTTTGAGCTTAATGTATTTGGTTTAGATTGGAATTGCTCTCTAAATATTCTTTGACTAACACTTTCGTGTTCCATTAATGTTCCCTTCTCTTTTATTGTGGCAAGCATGATTGGCATGTTTGTTAATAATTCATCTGGATTTTCAAGATTATAAAAAATAGCAAACGATGCAAATGCACCCCAATAATTATCAGGTATTGTTTTTGGTAATTTACTCCATGGTAATCGCTTCAATGGATAATTCTCAAATGTCATGCCCGTTAGTGGCATTGGGAAAACAGTACTATTCAATATAACTAGATTTGATACGCGTTCGGGTAATTTTAGAAATGCTCCAATACCAATTGGGCCACCCCAATCGTGGATAATTAGAGTAACATTCCGTAGATTCAAATATCGTATTAATTGAACTAAATTTTGAGCGTGATCCATGCAAACCATTTCGAAAGATGCTTGATCTGATAAACCAAAACCAATGTGATCCATTGCTACAATCCTAATAGACTTTTTAGCTGTGTTAACTAAGTGCTTTATAACACCTCTATAGGTATACGAGCACTCAGGGTTGCCATGGACAAAAACAATCGTATTTTCTGGTTCTCCAGTTCCGTGTTTACTATCTCTGAAAAACATTTTTTTTCCGGCATCCATCCCTTCCTCGATTTCATACCAATTTCCACATCCCTGTGGGTAATAATCCTCTGGAACATTTTTAATAGGTGAATTATTCGGAAGTGATTTTAAATTTATTTTTTTCACCATGAATAACACCAAAAATATTATAATGTAAAATCAGCTTAAATTCCTTGCTATTCATTCATAGGTAATACCCTGATCTAAAGGTATTTAGCGATTTTTAGAAAATATTTAATTCAATTAATTGCTATCGAGACTCGATGAGCTCTAAAAAATATGCTACTGATCCGAAGAAAAGATTTTCTAATAGAGTAGAAAACTATATCAAATACCGACCAAGCTACCCATTAGAAATTATTAATTTTCTAAAAGAGAGAAATATACTAGCAAAAAATACTATAATTGCCGATATCGGATCAGGTACAGGAATTCTAACCAAAATATTCTTAGATAATGGTAACCAAGTTTATGGGATTGAACCCAATAAAGATATGAGAGAAGCAGCTGAAAAAATTCTCCATGGATATACAAATTTTATAAGTCTTGAAGGTTCTGCTGAGTCTACGGGATTAGAGGAATATAGTATAGAACTTATCGTTGCTGGGCAAGCTTTTCATTGGTTCTTTGTAGAGAGGACTAAGAGAGAATTTAAAAGAATATTAAAACCAAATGGTAATGTAGCATTAATTTGGAACAATCGCGGAAAAGCCGGAACAGATTTTAATAATAGCTATGAAAATTTCATTTTAAAATACGGCACGGATGTTAGAGAAGTAAGGAAAAATGAGGGAAATGTGAATCTTTTTTTTAATTATCAAAAAGAAACATTCTATAATTTTCAAGAATTAGATTTTACCAGTTTTAAAGGTAGGGTCCTTTCATCATCTTACATTCCTTTAGCTGATACTCCTATTTTCCCAAAAATGATATTGGAACTGGAGGATTTATTTAACAAACACCAACGGAATGGTATTATTAAAATTGAATACGATACCGAAATATACCTTGGTAAATTAGAATAATTTTTAATACTTATTCATTATTTAATTTTTTAGGTATTATTATGAATATTATTGAAGATGAATACCGTAAAATAATTGAATTTTATCCTAATGCAATTGTTGAGAAAAATTGTATTTCTCAAGTAAAAATTCCAGTAAAAGATAAATTTTTTTTGGAAATCAACTTTAAAAATTACCCAAAAAAACCAATTGTTAATTTAATTAGTAAAGATGACCGTATGTATCGAAAAGTTGATAAAATTATTCCCTTATTAAATAGATGGGAAAAAAAAAATCCTCCTTTTATTATTGATCTCATTAATGAGATATTAACTTTCATTAACAGTTTGGAATCTAAAGATATAAAAATTAAAAAAGAATTACTAAATGGACTCTTAGCGTTATGTAAAAATCAACATCCGAGAGAAATATTAGGACTTTTAAGAATCATTAATGGAATCGCGATAGAATATATTTTACCTCCAGGAGCAATTACTTCTAACACTTCTGGGTCTCTTATTCCTAGTAGATTGGGTTTTGATTTATCTCTCAAGGGATCTATTCATTCTCATCCTTCTGGAAATCCTAATCCTTCTCTTGTTGATATTAATAATGTATTTAAAACAAAAAAATTCAATTTTATTATTGCTTATCCATATGATTTGAGCAGTATAAGATGCTTTAATAGTAAAGGACGGGAGATTGAGTTCAGCATATTAGATTAAAAGATTAGAGCCCTTTCTGCATCTTACATTCCTTTAGCTGATAATCTTATTTTTCCAAAAATGTTATTGGGATTGGAAGATTTATTTACCAGACACCAACGGAATGAAATTATTAGAATTGAATACGATACCGAATAATATCTTCGTAAATTAGAATAATTCAGAAGTTTATTATTTAGAGAATTTGAAAGAAAATCTTTTTAATCCTAAAATTGTTAGTAAAAAATAAGCAAATTAACAAATTTAAGGTATAAATATGAAAGTAGTTGTTTTTAATGGAAGTCCTAGGAGTGATGGTAATACCTCCCTATGTTTAAATATGGTAATGGACGAATTGAAGAGTGCCGGAATTGAGACTGAATACATTTGGATCGGTATGGATAAAATCGAAGGGTGTATCTCCTGTTATCAATGTGCTAAGAATAAAGATAAGAAATGTGGAGTTAAAACTGACAAATTGAACGAATATTTAGAAAAAATGATAGAAGCTGATGGCATAATATTAGGATCACCTACATATTTTGCGGATACTTCTACAAGAATGAAAGCTTTAATCGAAAGAGCAGGTCTCGTTAGTAAAATGAATGGTGACCTACTTAAACATAAAGTGGGTGCCAGCGTAGTAGCTGTAAGGCGCGCAGGAGCGACACATGTATTTTCGAGTATGAATTATTTTTTCCTAATTAATCAAATGTTTGTAGTAGGTTCAAGCTATTGGAATTTAGGTATCGGGTATAATCCCGGAGATGTGATGAATGACACGGAAGGAAAACAAACATTTAAAAATTTAGGTCAAAACATGGCTTACTTACTTCAAAAACTTAATATATAATTAAGCAGAAAGATGCTGGCTAATTATTTTTATTACTTTTTAGGTAAAAATCTCTTTTAGTTATTTATCTTTCAACTCATAAAGCGTATCACAGAAAGGGTCACCCTCAGCGAGAGTTTTAATAATTTTTATTCGTACTTTTTCGTTCACAGCAGTTCGGAAATATTCACCGTCAATCTCCATTACCGTCTCACATAATTCTCTTGAAGTATTTTCTAGCCCAAAAGGACATTTAGTTCCTTGGATTTGGAATTTTTCATCAGAAATTTCAATTACTTTTACATCATTCATATCAAAGCTTTTAGAAAATGCTGTTGCTACGGTTGATAATCTATTGTCAGGTAATTTCTTTTTTACTTTTAAGCCGAGAGAACAACCCTGCTTCCTACACACATCTTTAATTATAGGTAAAACAGCCCTTCCGAATTTTTCATAACAAGCTTTAATTAACATTCCTTGTGCTTCTATTGGATTTTTTGGTAATTCATTTATGTTAATTTTTTTCAAGGTCTTCACCTATTTAATTTTAAAAGCCAATTTAATAGAGTTAAAACATCATCTCTCATTAAAATTGAGTATTTTATAAAAAAAAGATTCTTTCTATCTAAATGTTATCTTTAGTTATTTTAATTACTAAAGGTCCAATATTAGAAGGAATATCAATTTCTATATATCCATCAGGATCTTCATTAAGTAACCTTGTTTAAATTCTCAATAGTATAAAGATCTGATAAATATGTTTTGTCGTTCTCAAAATTATATAACCCTATTCCTCCACCGAGTTTTCCATAATGACTGTCATGGTATGTTAACCATTTAAATCCTCTGGTTCCATCTAAAAGTTGAACATATCCTCCATTATGAGCAGTGCCCGTTATTCTATCGTTACCTAGTTGATGAAAATGATCTGTTGAAAAACCATAAGACGTTTTGACTTTTGCAATTGGATCTGTTAAATGATTACATTTATAATCATAAGCAGGAAATCCATTTTCATCTGTAATCCATTCTCCAAAATAACCATTTCCCTTCATTATGAAATCTATGATGATACTGTTAAATTTTATGTTTTTAATACCATTGTTTAATATTTTAAAATCGTACTAAATATTAGTGTTTTTGAATTATTTATTAGTAATAGAATGAAATTACTGAAGTAAGTCGTGCTTGAAGGCTTCCAATATGAATGAACGAATCAAGAAACTGCGAATGCAAAGTCGTTCTGCAATTCCGTATCTTTCATTGGAACGTGCTTTATTAATCACAGAGTTTTACAAGAAAGGAGCTGCTCAATTATACTCTATACCCGTTTTGAGAGCGAAAGCTTTTCAATACATACTAGAAAACAAAGAAATATGCTTCAATGATGGTGAGTTAATAGTCGGAGAACGAGGTCCGGAGCCAAAAGCGACTCCCTCTTATCCAGAAGTTTGTTGTCATTCGTTAAAGGATTTAAAAATTTTAGATTCTCGAGAGAAAATTTCTTTCAAAGTACAGGATGATGTAAGGGTAAAATCAAGAGATATTATCATTCCATTTTGGAAAGGAAAAACAATCAGAGAAAAAATCTTTTCTCAAGTCGATCAAGAGTGGCAAGACGCGTATTACGCAGGAGTTTTCACTGAATTCATGGAACAAAGGGCTCCAGGGCACACTGTAGCGGGAAAAAATATTTGGAGTATAGGTTTCTTAGATTTTAAAAAACAAATCAAAGAAAACATTGATAAGCTAGATTTTTTCACCGATCCTAACGCTTTCGCTAAAAGAGAACAGTTGAAAGCCATGGATATAGCAGCTGATAGTATAATATCTTATGCAATGAGGCATTCTGAAAAGGCTTTAAAGTTAGCTGAAAACGAATCTAATCCAACGAGAAAAAAGGAATTAGAAAAGATCGCTGAAGTTTGCTCGAATGTGCCTGCTCATGCTCCAAGAACATTCTGGGAAGCGTTACAGCATTACTGGTTTATTCATTTAGGCGTGATTACGGAATATAACACTTGGGATTCCTTTAATCCTGGTCGCCTTGATCAACATTTATACCCTTTTTACAAGAAAGATATTTCCAATGGTATTTTAACAAAAGAGGATGCCATCGAACTACTCCAAGCTTTCTGGATTAAATTTAATAACCAACCAGCTCCTCCAAAAGTGGGTGTAACAGCCGAAGAAAGCGGCACTTACACAGATTTTTGCAATATTAATCTCGGAGGATTAAAAGAAGATGGTTCTGATGGAGTAAATGAACTTTCTTACATAATTTTAGATGTAGTTGAAGATATGAGAATATTACAGCCTAGTAGTAATGTTCAAATAAGTGAAAAAACACCAGACGATTTTATTAGAAGAGCTCTTAAAATTATTAAAACAGGATTCGGTCAACCCTCGGTTTTTAATGCAGACGCCATTATCCAAGAACTTACACGCCAAGGAAAATCGATAGAAGATGCTCGAAACGGTGGTGCGAGTGGTTGTGTTGAAACAGGTGCTTTTGGTAAAGAAGCTTACATTTTAACAGGATACTTTAATCTTGTGAAAATTTTTGAAATTACTTTACATAATGGAAACGATCCTTTAACGGGTAAACAAGTTGGATTAAAGACGGGAGAACCTACCTCTTATAGAACTTTTAACGAGTTATTAGAAGCGTATACAAAACAAATCAAGCATTTTGTTGACATTAAAATCAAAGGTAATCTAATAATAGAGCGGATTTGGGCGCAAAATCCATCCCCATTTTTATCAATTATTATTGATGATTGCATCTTAAATGGAAAAGACTATAATGATGGTGGAGCAAAATACAATACGTCCTATATTCAAATTGTTGGTATGGGAAGCATAACTGATTGTTTAACTTCTTTAAAATATAATGTTTATGACAATAATATTTATACTATGAAACAGATGCTTGAAGTGCTTAAAAATGACTTCGAAGGTTTTGAGGAAATAAGGCAAAAACTGATTTCTAGAACACCAAAATATGGGAATGATAAAGATTACGCCGATCTTATCACCCAACAAGTTTTTGAGATTGTTTATAACGCCATTGATAGTCGTCCGAACACTAGAGGAGGAGTACATAGGATAAATCTACTTCCTACAACAGTCCACATATATTTTGGAGAAGTAACTGGCGCCACACCAGATGGTAGGAAAGCACATACGCCTTTATCAGAAGGGATTTCGCCAGTCCAAGGGATGGATATTAATGGTCCAACCGCGGTAATAAAGTCTGCAGGTAAAATTGACCATCTTCGAACTGGAGGGACTTTATTAAATCAAAAATTTTCACCTAAATTCTTTTCAAGTGAATCAGGTATTACCAACATAACTCATCTAATACGCTCTTATTTTAAAATGGGGGGTCATCATATTCAGTTTAACGTTGTTTCGGCAAATACATTGCGCGCTGCTCAAAAAGATCCAGTACAATATCATAATCTAATTGTACGTGTTGCTGGTTATAGCGATTATTATGTAAACTTAGGAAAGGATTTACAGGAAGAAATTATTAGAAGAACCGAACATTTTTCTATTTAGAATAAAAACTAAATACGATTTAATGGATTTTGTTTTTATTAAATTTAATCTTATTTCTTATTATAATTGAAGGATAACTAATGACATATGAAAAAAGCCCACAAAAGTGGCGTTTCTGGCCCGTTATATTAATATGTTCTTTTTACACCATTAATAGCGCTTTAATAAGCCTTGGAATTCCAATTTTCTTCTTTCAGAGAGGTGTCAGTATAGAAATCATTAGTTTTTTATCTGCAGCTCTAATAATAGCATACTGTTTTTCACCACTACTATTCAACAAAGCATCTAATAGACTTGGACGAAAGAAAAGTGTAATATTAGCTATGGTCGGAGTTGGGGGTACTCAAATTACTTATTACTTCGTTTTAGACCCTTTAGTTTTTCTCATTGCACGATTTACAGAAGGTCTTTTTTTAGGTTTCTTTGCCCCAAATTTACAGGCAAGTATTTCAGATAATCCATTGTTAGATCATAGTAAATATCTATCGAGATTAACTCTATCATTTAATTCAGGAAGTTTAATTGGACTCCTTTTTGGAGCACTCTTCTTATTCTTTATAAATAATATGATATTAGTTTTTTATATTGCACCATTATTAGTAATAACCACTGCAATTATTGCAATATTCTTCTTTCAAGAGTCTACAAAATTAAACAGTAACATTGGAATCAAAGAGTCGGTGAATACAAACGAAAAAAATTCGTTCTTAAATAATTATGACATGTCAGATGAAGGTAAATATTATATCCCTATAGTAATCCCTATAATATTCTTGTTTGGTTTCTCTTTTGCAATTGGAAGTGCTAATTTTATATATCCTATAAAATCAGAGATTTTAGGATTTCAACCTTATAGTGCATATTTACTTTCTTTTTTTGCAACATTTGCTCAAACGCTCTCTACATATAAAACAAGTTTGTGGTCAATTAAAAGATTAAAGGTTGTATCGTTAATTTCAATAATTTTAGTATCTCTTTTAATCCTATGCTTTGGTATTAATGAAATTTATTTTGGTTTCATTATACTTTTTGTTATAATTGGATTTTTTGCGGGTATTTTATACGGAAGTGCTATAAAGTTTTTTATGATCCTTAATCTAACTAAACGTACCTCTATATATAGTAGTATAATGGAAAGCCTTTCTGGCATTACTTATTTTGCCACCCAAATAACCGCGGGGTTTATCGGTGGAATAAGCTTAGAGCTAGCATTCTTTATACTCTCAATAATTCTTATGGTAATTTTTATGGTAAATCTCCTTTACATGAAAAAAGTAGTAAAGATATAGAATTTATGTATTAAGGCTTTAGGAAGCTATGATAAAATTTATCTATAATTGATTAATTTTCCCATTTAAACAATTTTAAAAATAATATAAAAATGTAACGTCTATAACCTTTTATTTAAGTTATGCTTCAAAATCGTTAAAAGAAAAAAATTAAATAGAATTAACTAATTTACAAATGAATTTTTTAGCTATAATTCTTATAGCTATAGTTAAATAGAAATTAAAAAAAAAAAAAGGTTTTCGCTCATAAAATTTACCTATCTTTCTTCAATTTTCATATATTTTTTACCTAGCTCACCAATATAACGAAGTCTTGGTCTGATTAATTTGTTATCTTTGAGTTGTTCTATGGCGTGAGCAACCCACCCTGCTGATCTACTTGCTGCAAATAGTGGCGTGAAAGATGTTGTAGGAATTCCTAGTGTATATAATAGTCCTGCAGAATATAAATCTACATTTGGATAAATATTCTTAGTTTTAATTATGTAATCCTTGAGAATCTCAGTCATCTCTATTATATAATCAACATCGTCATGAATATCATGTCCGTTATTAGGAATTTTATCAATTAATTCGCCATTTTGAGCTTTTTCAAAAAAATCCATTGATATATCTCTTAAAATTTTAGCCCGTGGGTCCCAGGTTTTATATACTCTATGTCCAAATCCCATAATTTTTTCTTTTCTTTCAAATTTTTTCTCTGCCCATGGAATAACAAGCTCTTTTTTCTTTATCTTACTAATCATATATTTTATAACCGCCTCATTTGCCCCGCCGTGTAGAGGACCTCTCAGTGTACCTATAGCGCTTGTAATACCACTATAAATATCCGAAAGTGTTGAAACCGTTACACGACAAGAGAATGTTGATGAATTAATAGAGTGATCTGCGTGACAAATCAATATATCATCAAAAGCTTCTTCAAAATCCTTGTCTGGTCTACTTCCAGTCATCATATAATAATAATTTGCAGAATGAGAAAGATCTTCTGAAGGTTCTATAAGAGGCAAATTAGTTTGAATCCGATGAGCAAATGCTAATAATGTTGGCATTTTTGCTAATATTCTAAGCCCTTTTCTAATATTAGCTGGTTCGGTGTAATCATAATCATCTGGATCATATAAGGAAAGAGCGGAGATTGCTGTTCTTAGGAGTTCAATCCTCGTAGTGTTCCTTGGAAAACTTTTTAGAATGCTAATTATATTATCTGGAATATTTCTTTCCTTTATTAATAAATCTTTGAACTCATTAAACTCAGAATTACTCGGAAGTTTTCCATATATAAGCAAATAAGCAACTTCCTCAAAATTGGAATTTTCACATAACTTTTTTAGAGGATAACCGCGATAATATAATTTTCCATTTATTCCATCAATATACGTGATCAAACTCTCATCTACATAGACTCCAACCAAACCTTTATATATTTTTGGTCGATCTACCTTAGAGAGCTCAGGCTCAGCATCCTCATAATCTTCACTAATTTTTCTTTTATCTGCTTTCATTATTTAGATATCTTATTTGCTTATTAACTCCTAATAATACCTTGAAGTAGAGTGGCAAAATAAATATTTCTTAAGCTTTTAATCATTAATTTTGAAAATAAATAAGAGAAAAAATCAAAAAAAAAAAAGAAAATTTATTGTTTAAATTAAACACACTTCATTGAATGAGTTATATTTTTCTGTTTTTATATGTTGTAATAACTAATTTCGCATCTCCCTCTAATAAATAAGAAATGCGTAAAGGTCATCGTTCTATTATTTTTTTAACTACAAATTTTATATACTCCACACACTCCCATGAGTTTATTCTTAGCTTCCTCTCGAATCTCAGTTAAAGTCATTTCTTTTAATATCATACTTTCACCTATACATTCTCCTATACCATATTTCTAGGGTCTAAGAGTTCGTCTAAATTGTCAATGTTTAAACCCATCTCTTTAATTACTACTTTACATGTTTTACCTTCTTTATAAGCCCGTTGGGCAATTTCAGAACATTTATCGTAGCCTATGATCGGTGTTAGGTTAGTAACAAGCATTAACATTTGCTCTAAATCCGATTCGATTTGCTTCGTGTTTGCTCTTATGTCTACTAAACAGTTATTGATAAAAGAATTAATTCCACCAATTAAAATGTCAATTGATTCAAGAACATTTACGATCATTAATGGTTTACTCATATTTAAATCCAAAATGCTTCCATACATTTCTCCACTCGTAACGATATAATCATTTCCAATCACTTGAAGACATACCTGAATTAAAGCTTCAGATTGGGTTGGATTAATTTTCCCAGGCATTATAGACGATCCCGGTTCATTTTGCGGGAGAATTAATTCTGAAAGACCTGCTCTTGGACCACTACCCATCCATCGTATATCGTTTGCCATTTTTAAAAGCGATAATGCTAATAATCTTAAATTACTGCTAGCGAAAGCTATAGTATTATGGGAGGATATTCCTTCTGCTTTTACTGGATTGAGTTTAAAGGATAGTGAAGTTATTTTTGAGAGATGGGATACAGTGAGTTTGTCAAAATCTTTATGAGCGTTTAATCCGGTTCCTAATGCAGTACCACCTATTGGAATGTAGGATAACTCATCCAATACCTTATTTAATCGCTCCATATTAATTTCAATTTGTTTTTTGTAGACTTTAAACTCTAACGATAATGGTATTGGGATAGCATCTTGTAAATGAGTTCTTCCTACTTTAACAATATCTTTGAATTCTTTAATTTTGGCAACGAGAACTTCTTTTAAATTGTTTAATACTGGCATTAATTTTTGGATCATATGCACAGTTGATATATGCATCGTACTTGGGATGATATCGTTAGAAGATTGGCTTTTATTCACATGGTCATTAGGATGGACTGGATGTTTTTTGCCCATAGGAAATCCTAAGATTTGAGAGGCTCTATTAGCTAGTACCTCGTTCATATTCATATTTGTTTGAGTCCCACTTCCAGTTTGATAGATATCAATTGGAAATTGATCTAAGTGTTTCTTTTCGTTTAATATTTCGTTAACGGTTTGTAAGATTGCAGCTCCAATTTCTTTATCGATTAACCCCAACTCCATATTTCCTAATAGACACGCTTTTTTAAGCTGTGCTAGCGCTATAATAAATATATTAGGGAATTTCTTACCACTAATTTGGAAATTCTGGATAGCTCTTTGAGTATTAATTCCCCAATATACATCGATTGGGACTTCTATTTCGCCCAAAACATCTTTTTCTATGCGATATTTCAAAATTTAAACCAACCAAAAATTGTTTGATTATAAGGTTATTAGAAATAGGTTCATAAAAAAAGTTTATACTAATATTCAATAAAATAATCTCAAGGTTTAAAAATTAATATACTAAGAAATAAATTGATTAAGAAATCAAGGCATCGATTATTTCTTCATAATAATTAAAAATCGTAGAATAGTGTCCTTCATTGGGATAAAACTTCCCTTCGCAATTTGGAATTACTTTGCACATCCCACGACCCATAGCAATAGGTACATTTTTATCAGCGTCTCCATGCCAAATATATACCTTTAGTTTGGGAGATATATCTTCTAGGTTAAAACCCCAAGATCTTGCATAAATTTTCACTTCATGATATGCTCCTTTACTACCCTGGCGAAACGCTTCAGCACCTTCCTTAATAAAGGTAGAAAGAATTTGAGGATCACTAAGTACTTTTCTATCAGCTTCAGGTAGTTTTTTCATAGATTTCTTCATGTTTTTTTCTGCTTTTTCTAAATCTTTCATCCCACGAGATTGAATCCATATCGAAAACTTAAATAAAAAAGGAAAAATACGAAAAACGCTAAAAAGTCTAAATTTCTTCTCAATTTCAAGATCTTTTGAAGCTAAACCACTTATTATTCCACAAGATGTTAATCGCTCAGGAATTTTATAAGCACAGGCTATAGCATATGGTCCTCCCCCTGATATCCCTTCAACTGCAAATTTATCGATCCCTAAAGCATCGGCTAATTCAACAACATCATCTGGCCAACCTAAGAGCGTGCGATCTTTTTTGAAATCTGACAACCCCATTCCGGGTCTATCGATACTAATAACTCGGATCTTTTTTATTATTGCTCTATCAGCTAAAAGCGTTGCCTCAAGGCGAGATCCTGGAAAACCGTGAAAATGAAAAAGAACATGCTTTGCAGCTTGATTTCCTAAATCAGCATAACCAAGCGTCCTTCCATCTTTTAATTTAATTGTTAGACTAGTCTTATCACTAATAATCATCGTTTACACCATCGTTATTAAATGATACTTTGATCTACATTAAATATAAACATATATTTTTTTGCTTAATTCCAACTATATGACATGCGGTTATACGATAGTGAATATCGAGAAGAAATTTTTAAAATCTATTAACTATATCCGTTTCCCTCTTTATTGCTCTTTTCACTTTTCTCCTTATTTCAGGAGTAAATTCCATAAGCAAGTTTAAATAATCTCAACAACGAAAAAAATTTGCAAGAAAAGATAAACATTTTCCTATAAAGTGATAGAGGTTGAGCGAAACTTCTCTAAAAATTTTCAGTCTTGGTAGTCCCGGAGTGGGAAAAACTTCCTTTATCATTCGTCTTTTAAGTGGCTATTTTTTAGAAAATCTAACTAGCGTTAAAATCATCTACATCAGTAGTAATATATCAACCACTTTTATTATTCAGGATCAGGAGCAAAAACTGCCGTATGAACCAATTTTCCTATTGGTTCTTTATTAATTAACTCTTTCATCCGTGATTTGACTTGTTTTTTATGTTCTTTACCTAAAATTTCTTTATAGTAGCTAGTCGCTCTTATTATGCTAAGGAAATACATGAATGTTTTATCAGGTACATTGTTATTTTGTAAAAGAACTTCCCTTAACTTATTAATAATCTCTTCACTCAGGTCATGATTGAAATTTAACACCGTAAACTCATATATTCTTGCTAATCTTACTCTTTTAAAAGACAAATTCATTAAGTTTAAAGACTCTAAATGCTCTGTGAAGAGTGGAAATAAATATTCACCTCTTTTTTTAAAAAAAAATTTTTTAAAATAGAATGAAATTTTTTTATTCGTGTCGAATTCTGAGATTATCGACAAAGCCCCATCAAGATAAGAGTCTCCCGTTGAAGTGGTATCAATTAAATTCATTCTAGATCCAATAATTTCTACTTTCATTTTGATTATCAAATCCATTAATACTGCTCCATATATTCCCGCTTCCTCGATATATTTAGAATTTTTTGCTTTAAATAAGACATGCATATCGGAAACCAATAATGATGATAATATGATTATCCTCCCTCTCTTTTCACTTAAAACTTATAATATGATTATGAACTAAACAGATAATTTAGTATATAAACTTATTAAGACTGAAATTAAATAATGCTAATTATGTTTAATAAAAACTGATAACGATATGGCTCTGGCAATGAAATTAATATAGAATAAAAGCTCAATTTTTTTTAACGAAGCGCCAATACCGATATGTAGCGAGAAGTTCATAGAAATTTAAGTAATTGCCGTTCATAAGTTTGAAACAAGAGGGTTTCACTATGATGATAATACTATTTTATGGAGCGCTAAGAGAAATATTTTAGTGAAGCAAGTGAAATTTATTCCAAGAAGGGTGATAAAGAGAGTTTTGTGAGATTATTATGCCTTATAGCGTCAGCTTCATATCTCCTCATGTCTTATAATATTAATCAAGAAGAATTTTATTTCCTCTTAATGAATTTCTGCTCATAATACCTAATACTCCTAATTAACCAAATTAGGATACTTCTAATCAAAAATGGACTCATATAATAGTAAAAGAATAAATAATCAAACTAGACTGCTTGCTCTCAATTTTAAATTCTCCTTAATAACGAAAGTGAAAGTCTTAAATAAAGAAATATTCAATTAATAATTGACTTTAAGTCCTCGAAATTATGAAGAGATGATTAATAGGATTTGGAATTAGTCGAAGAGGCAAATAGCAATGAAAGAAGGTTCGAGTGGTTAGAAGCTGCAATTACATATTATCGAATCTCTGAAAGTTTGTTAGAACGTAAACAATATATTAAAGCAGCTGAATATTATAAAAAAGCTGGAAACGCATTCAAAAATCACGCTAATACTGTAAATAATTCGGAGGATTACATTGAAAGCAAAATGAAAGCAATAGAGGCCTACAATAAAGCCAGTGGTATTTTTAAACAACAATCTGATAGGGCTCAATTGCTTGAGGTTAATGCTGAGATAAATTTAATTAAGGGATTAATACAAACTTCAGTTCCTAAAGCTAAGGAATTCTATCAGAATTCTTATGAATTATTTCTAAAATCAAAAGAAATTTATTCAAAAAATTCAGATTTTAACGGTCAAGCAAGATGTTTGAATGGATTAGGTTGGACTCTTTACTATAAATGTTTTTGCTGTGAAGATGCTGTGGAAATCGAAAATCTTGGTTTTTTATTACTAGCTTCAACCAAGGAATGTTGGGATATTTCAAAAAAGATAAATGAAGCGTGGTTTATGGCGAATTCAATGCTTCTTGAATATCACATGTCTATTTTCCTCCAATTTATTATTCCTTTTACGCAGGAAAAGACTTGGATCAAAATAATAGAGGATCAAAAAAAAAGATTTGATCAGACTGCTATTCTATTAGACGATTGTGAAGATTCTAGAGTTTTAGCAACATTATTTCTCACACTTGGTGATTGGTACTGTAATTATGCTTTTTACTTCAATAGAAATGATAAGGAACAAAGATATTTTGGAGATATTGGATTAAATTATTTTCAAAAAGGTTTGAACTTGGCTAGGATAGCTAAAGACAAATCAATTTTAATAGTAGCATTAGTTAGAATCAATTATCATTCATTATTTTTAGGCAGATTTAAATTCGTACAAACCAGAGTCGAGGAGGATATAAATGAAAGCGAAAAGTTAGGTCAAATTTTTAATAACATGCATAATTTTTTAAAGCCTTTATCAATAATGTTAAAACCAATATATTATTCTAATATTGCACAAAGAAGTTTCCTAAATCCAAACCAAAGAAAATTTTATGCTTTAAAAGCAATTAGCTCTGGAGAGACATGTATCAAAGCATTCAATAATGTTTCTTTTCCTGTTATTGTTCCTATCTATCAATTTTTAGCATGGGCATATTCTCAATTAGTATATATAACAGAAACGGGTTCGGTTCGTGATAAGTACTCAGAACTGATGTTATTTAAAGCAAAAAAAGCTGCTGAGATTAGTCGGGAATATAAAGGAGGACTTGCTAAAGCAGGAGGTTTTTCATCATTATATAAAAGTTATAAAACTCTTGCAGATATAAGTGAGACCAAGGATATAAAAATAAAAATGCTTGAGTCTACAATTGATGCTCAAAAGCAATATATGGAACAAGAAATTGAATCACGTACCGGAATACTTGGTGCTTATATAAGGTTAGGGATATTATATGAAGAACTTGGTATTATCAAAAATAAGGAGGATTTACTAAAAAAAGCTCAAGATTTGTTTAAATACTCCGCTACTGAGGCTGTTGATAAGGGTTATGACTCGTATGCTGCCACTGCACATGAATATCTAGCCAGGATTGACGATAGGTTAGGACAGTACAAAAATTCAGCTAAAAATTATGAAATAGCTCAACAGTTATATGAAAAATCGTTGAGTAATATAGAGTATATCCTTTTAAAAAAAAAAGTAAGAAATAAAGCTAATTATTTACACGCTTGGAGTTTAATAGAGAATGCTAAATTTTACCATAAACAAGAAGATCACTTGATTTCGAAGGATTCTTATAAAAAAGCTTCTGAGATATTAAAAAGCACCAGGGGTTTTAAATTTGAGGCTCCATATTATTTTGCTTGGACCCTATTGGAAGAAGCTGAGGAATTGAGTAAGAGAGATGAACATGATTTTGCAATAAATCAATATCAAACTGCTATAGACGGTTTTAAAGGAGCATTAAATATCTTAAATAAATCTGTAAATAATGTGAAAGATAAATTTGAGGTTCAGAGAATCAATAAATTAATGAAAGTAGCTGAGATCCGAATAGAATATTGTTCTGCAAAAATTAATCTTGAACATGCGAGAAATTTAGCCAAGATCGGTAAGAAAGTGGAAGCTGCTGATAGATTTGGCACCGCAGCATCGATTTTTAGAAATTTATGTTATCGTTTTAAGATAAAATTTGAGAAAGAAGAACTTGAGGCAATTTATTACCTCTGCAGAGCTTGGGAAGTCATGGAATTAGCTGAAAAACATAAAGATCCAAATAGATTTGGTGAAGCTTCAGTTTTATTTAGGAAAGCGAGTGATCTCTTTCATGAAGGTAAATTGAAATTATTAGCCTTAGGGAATTCTGACTTCTGTAAAGCATTAAAAATGGGATGTAAATTCGACGAATTAATAGAAACTGAATCAAAAAAACAACTATATCCCGTCATTAAAACTAAATTAAGGAAAGCAGCAGAATCATATAATAGAGGAGGATTTAATAAGGGTTCTCAGTGGGCTTTAGCGACTTCAACTTATTTCGATGCAACTTGGCATATAATGAAAGCTGATAAGGAAATTGATTTAGTAGAGAAAGAAAGACTATTAAAATTAGGTTCCAAGATACTAGAATCAACAGCAAATCTCTTTAAAAATGCAGGATATAGAGAAAAGGAAAGGGAAATATTGGAAAAAATGTCAATGATCAAGCAAGAAGAAAAAATTATCTTATCTGCATTAAATTCAATTCGAAAACCAGAAATATCAAATATCACCACTGGGATTATTGCACCCTCTTGTCCCTTAGAAACAAGTCAATCTCCTCGATTAAGTGAAACTCGTCAGTTCAGTGATGAAGAAAAACGTGTAGCGATAGAGAGAATAGATAGAAAGAAATATCAATTAGTCTATAGAGATCTGTTAAAAGAACATCCTAAAGTTCATAAAAGCGAGTGTAGAGTTGGTATTGCTCAAATAATTGTATCCGAAACCGAAGATATCATGAAAGAATTATTCGAAATGAAATCTTCAGGACTTCTAAGTGTTAGAGAGAATAAAATTGAAGAAATAAGATCTAAAGTTAAAATTTTGATTGAAAAGGCACATAATGAGGGAGTTAATATATTGCTCTTTCCTGAAATGTCTATTGACCTTAATTACATTGAATTATATGAAGAATTATCAGATATAGCCAAATTATACGAGATGTACATAGTTCCAGGCTCTTTTCATGATCAAGAAACAAAACGAAATATTTGTAAGGTTTTTGGACCAGAGGGTATTCTTTGGGAACAAGAGAAGCATATTCCGGCAGTCATTAGTACCGGAGCTGGAAAGCACTTTAAAGAAGGAATAAATGTTATCAGTATGCCACGGAAAACAATTATTTGTAATACCGAATATGGTAGAATAGCAATCGCTATTTGTCGAGACTTTCTTGATATGGATTTAAGAGTAGAATTAAAAAATTTCGAACCTCCGATAGATATAATTCTTAATCCTGCCTTTACACCAGTAACAGCTGATTTTAAAGCAGCTCATTTTGATGCACGCAGATCTATTTATGCTTATTCATTTTTCGCTAATATTGGGGAATTTGGAGAATCTCTTATCTATACACCGGAAAAAGACCGTACTGATCGAATTATTCCTGCAAAAAAGGAGGATTTAATCTATAAAGATATTTATCTTTTCAAACTTCGTTCTGAACGCCAGAAATGGGAAAAAGAGAAGAATAAAGAACGTTTATTCATCCAAAGCACAAGATAATGCTTTCTATTAAAAATTCTAAATTTTTTATACATCTATCATCAACTATTTAGTATTTCCTTTCTTTTACTTCAAATATACCTAATACAACCAGTTTAGTTTTCAAGTCTAAGCCATCCTTTCCGCGATATATCATTAAATGGCTACGCAGTAGCTTCTGCAATGTCTAACATAGATCTGAGTTCCGCCAAAGGGGCGTTGGGCAATCAGACCTGATTCTAATCTTGAAAATGGCGCACCCATACTTTCAAACTCAACCACGATTTTTGGAGCCTCCTTATATATGAACATGACTACATCCTGATCTGCAAGATAATCCGAACCTTTTACAGTATCAAAGGCATGTCCTTCTGGTGTGTTTTTTTTGCTCTCTTCTAAATTACCCAATACTGCATTAATTCAGCCTTGAGCCGCTACTGAATAGCTTCTGATGGGATAAATTTTGCTAATGACCGCGGTGTTCCATTTTTTGGATAACTCTGAGCCTGCTCTAAGACCACTTAAACCCGCGCCTACTACAACTACATCAAATTCTTCAACTCTCATTAAAATGTATTATTCTTATATTAATTAAAAAGATTTTACCAATAATCTATAAAAAAATGAACTCAGAAGGCGAGCTTGTTTTGGATTAATAATCAAAAATTAAGGCTCTTCCTTTTTTACCAACAACTTCGATTAAACCCATCTTTCTTAAACAATAGCTCATTTTTCGAGCTAAATTTAATGATATTTTAAGTGAATATGCTAATTCCAAATTAGTAAATGGAGTTTTTAAACTTGTAGGTTTAAGCATGAGAAAATCCATGGGCGTGTAAAAAGTCTTTTTTTCCAAAACTTTAACTAATTTCCGGTTGTAAATACTCCAACCATTTCTTCTCCAACTTCCATTCCCGTCATTCTTACGGTATTCTTCTATTTGAACGAGGGGCAATTCAATAGTGAAATTTAGGTTTGAAATGAATTCAGGAATTCTGATCAATTCTTCGAATATGCCTACATAAGAGTTATGTTTTGGAGATAATCGCTTGCTAATAGCTCTATTTGTTTGAGGTTCTACATTAATAATCCATTTGTCTTTTACGATTGGGTGTATTAAAAGAATTTTATGATTGGCCATTAGCTTTTCCAGTTTTCTCTTAATGATAGAAAAATTTTTGGTCTGTATCTCAATTAGAAGATCATCTCGTACTATGTCAATTATGAAGTTATCAACTGGTGCTTCAAGCTGGTCTTCTGATTCCTTGTACCATAATTTTAAGTCAGCATGGAGAGAACTCTCATGTAAAGTTCCAATGCTTGATGAGAAATTAATGAATGGCTTGGTCACATGTTAATTTTATTAACGATTTGGATTAAAATGAATATAATATAGTAATATTCATAACAAAAATGTGCCTATTCAATAAATAAAAAACAATTAATTTGTGAGACGATCAACAAGTAACGTTTTAAATTTTTCGAGGTCTTTCCAGGAGGTTGCACAACGGATCATATTCCCTTTTTCACTAATTAGAGTTGAGCCATGTTCATCGACTTCAATTTTTAATTCTTCAATATTAAGAAATTCTTCAGAAAAACCGAGATAAACAGCCATAGTGTCAAATAATATTGAAGTTTCATTTTTTCTGACCATTAATAATCGGGGTAAAATTTTTCTTTTCCATATTTCAAAATTTTCCTTGATTAATTTGACTACTAAATTGTCACACATCGTAAATCGCTTTAAAAGCGCTCCAGAAAGTTTTACTATTCCACATGTATCCAACGGTGTAATGGTCTTTTCCCATGGTGCTTTAAAAACATCTCTACATGCTTTAATATTTTTTCTTACATTGTACTCCCGAGAAGGTGAATTTGAGCCCATATATCCGATTCTAAGACTTCCGTGCATACCTACAAACCTGGAATTCTCTGTAATATTAGGATTCATTTCAAGTGCTCCTGCAATAGTTCCTAAGGGTCCAATGGAAATGAGTATTAATGGATCAGAAGAATTCATTATCGTTGAACAAATTACTTCCATACCGTTTTCATGAACCACACCGGGATATCTTGATATCTCATAATCTTTAATCCAAGGATACAACCACCCTTTTCTACGATTTTCGGGAGGTCCAATCCCGATAGGGATATCAGTTCGGCCCACCTTCTCGAGAAATTTAGCGACAAGTTTAGCTTTTAGCGTTGTATTGTCAGATGATGTTGTAATTAATTTTATATCAAATTCAGGACACTTTAATAAAAAACCTAACGCCCATGTGTCATCAATATCCAACCCAATATCGGTATCAAGAATTACAGGAATTTTATTGCCATTCATTTTCTTTGCTTTTTTGAAAAAGTCATCTGATAATGTATAATTATAATAAATTATTTTAAAAAATTAATATTGGTGTTCTTTTATGGTTAATGCGATTTTAATTATACTCGATACCTTACGACAAGATCATGTTGGTGCTTATGGTAACACATGGATAAAAACACCACATTTAGACGAGTTTGCCAAAGAATCCGTGAAATTTACAAGAATGTACCCAGAGTCATTACCGACACTCCCAGCTCGGAAAGCTATTTATACTGGAAAACGAGTCTTTCCTTTTACTGATGATAAGCTTGGAAAGACAAAAACTGCGCGGGGAGACTTCATCGCTGATGCTCTCGGTGCTCCTGGTTGGAGTTCCATTTCGGATTCTCAAGATACTCTAGCAGAGCGATTCAAACGCAAAAAATATGTTTCGGCTCTGTTTTCCGATATATATCATCAATTTAAACCAGGATATAATTTCAACCGTGGATTTAATCAATGGAGTTGGATTCGTGGGCAAGAGGAAGATGCATATCTGTCTGGACCAAGGATTTCTAATGATGTTCTTGAGGAATATCTCACTTCCAAAGGGGATGGGACAACGGCAGGTACGTTATTTGCCCAACATATGATGCGTCGATTTCTTCAAAATGTTCGCTGGTGGCGCTCCGAAACTGACACTTTTACATCCCAAGTGTTTCGCGCGGCTGGTGAATGGCTGGACATGAATTACGATGCTCTATTAAAAGGAAAAGGATTTATAACAGTGGAGTCCTTTGATCCACACGAACCTTGGAATCCGCCTCTTCAATACATTCGGTTATACGAAAAAGATCCTGATTGGGAAAAAGGATGTCGAAAAATCTCGCACTCCCTTTATGGACCAGCGAGTATACTTTCAGAAAAAGAACTCAAAAATTTAAGGACACGTTATGCCGCGGAAGTATCGCTTGTAGACACATGGTTCGGATATTTCATAGACTATATCAAACGAATTGGTATCTGGAATGATTCTATCATAGTGGTAGTATCCGATCACGGGCATATGTTAGGAGAACACGGACTTATAGCAAAAGCTGCCAATCCTCTTAGGCGCGAAGTAGCAGATCTTGTCGCCATGATTCGATTTCCAGAAGGTGAAGGTAGTGGTACAACCTGTGATAAGTTTTGTTATCATCATGACATCGCTACTACTATTTGTGAAGCCTGTGGAATTAATGCAAATAATATGGATGGTAAGGATTTATTGAAATTGGTTCAAGATGATGAATTGATATATTACGATCACATTTCGATAGCTTGGGGTGGCTCTGTAGTAGTTTATGATGGTGAGTATTGGTATAACGGATATGTATGGGACACGGAAGGAGGAAGTCTGTTTGATGTCGATAAGGACCCAAGATTAACAAAAAATATCATTTTAGAAGCTCCCGATAAGGCAAAAGAATTATTAAAACTTAGTTGGGGGGATGCGAGAGAGCCCATTGATATGGAATTCATGCGAAAATTCAAAGACTTATTAGGCTGTACACCAGTCTCCAAAACACTTACTAAACAAGATAAAAACGATTCAAATTCATCGGAAGCTTTCAAGTAATTGGCTGCAAATTATCCTTTTTTTATTCTAAAATTATATTAGGGGCGGATTTTCAGAATTGAAAAGCCTTTTTTTATAGTTTATTAAATAAATTAGAATTAACATCCATCTGAAAGTTGAATTTTATATGAATCAACTCTTAAAATATATACAAAAAAGTAAGATATTTAAACAAGTTGGTAGTTTAAATAACTATCCAATGGTCATCACTTTAAAAATTAAAATACGTTAAAAAAAAATATATGGTTATATAATGAAATGTGAAATTGGTCCTTTAAAGGGATACGAAAGTAAACTCGTTATTGGTAAAATGGAATGGCGTAGAACAAAAAACTACAAAATTCGAGTAGGAAATGTACGAACAAAACGAGTTTGTGTCGATAATGAAAAATATAGAACATATAATAAACCCTTTTTCATTAATGGTATGATAATTATTATAATTTTTCTAGCTTCGTACTTAATTAATTTATTCTTCTAATAGTCTTAAAGAGTTCATATCATCTATAATTTTTACCAACGGATTATTTTCTCAAATACAATTGTGATAAGCATTATAAACCTAATTCCCGTAATTTGCGAGTAACTTCTTGTTTTTTGATGCCTTTCAGATCAAACCATTTATAAAAGATTAACGCACCCATACTGCAAAAAACGAAAGGAACTAATCCTTGAATTATCCGAAGACCTACTAAGGCATTAACTTGATGAGAAACATCTAATGGGTCATAAAATGTGAGTGCGTGTATAATTGCTATAGTAAAACTCTGAATAATTACAGAAGTGCGAACGAAAAAATTTCTAATTCCAAGCAAAGTAGTTTGGTGATGTTTTTTTGTTTTCACAGCGATTTCATCGTAACAATCAGCCAAAACGGGTGATAACATAATTAAGAACAAGGATCCTGATACTCCATTTAGGATGCTTGTTAAATAGAACTGAAACGCATTCACAATAAAGAGGTTTAATAATAGACTTACCCCGTAGGAAGCTAAACCAATTGCATAAGTGTTCGAATGTCCTATTCTTTTAGCTAAGCAAGCCCATATAGGCATTGTTATTAAAGAAGATAAAAGCATTAAGATTGAACCTATACTTCTTATGTATTGCCCCTCTTGTAGAACATCATCAACAAAGTTGACGGCATTCATGCTCATAAGACCAAACGCAATCATAAAAGTAAGATAAGTGAATACAGCCAACATGAAATTTTTTTGTTTTATACCCATCTTCATAGTTTTAAAAAAGGAAGTTTTTTCCGAGTTTTCATGCCCTACGATAAATCTCTCTTTTATAACTTTATCCTCCTTGGATCCAGGTATAAATACGGCAAGTGAGCATAAAAGTATAATGATGCTGATAAACGCAGCTATTGTGAAGGATGTTGGATTCCCGGGATCAATCACAAGTGACCAGATCGTAATTGCTAAGAAATTTGCTATAAAGGTAAAAGTCTGAGTCAATATTCCTCCTTTTCTACGCGTTGTATCTCCCCTAAAATGTGCAGCAAAAGCTCCAAAAGAATGAGTTTGAAGAAGAGAATACGATGTATCGTATAAAAATACGATTATTATATAATATATTAGAATAGGCAATGCACTTTCAATCCCTGATACTTGAGGAGGTGTAAATAGGAAGAAAAACAGGATAATTGTAGGAATCGCTCCAATAATGATCCAAGGTGTATGAAACCCTCGCTTTTTGGTCCATTTGAAGGGTTTATCTGTAAGATATCCTATAACAGGGTTAATCAACATACCCCATATTGTGTAAAGCGTATTTGCGATTGCCATATAAATTGGCCATAATGATACTATACTGATTAAACCAAGCTCTCCTTCATAGAATGTCCAGACATAATTATTAAAAGCTATCATTAAATATGTATTCAAAAAATATCCCGTTGAAAATAATATCATCTTAATAAGACTTGGTTCATCAGGATGAGCCTGATTCACATCATTATTTGGGGTTTTCATCTTTTAATTCAGAGTTCATTTTTGATATTATTTTATTCATTCTATTATTTATTAAAGTACTCTCCCAAAAAGCAAAAAATAATCTATTGATTCAAATTATAGATTATTAAAATAAGTTTTATTAACTATTAAGCGATTTTAAATTTAAATCTACTTTTAATCTTGTTCTCTATGAAATTCAACCAGACTTTCTTTAAAGGAGGTTATTATCATCAGATTGCTCGAATACGAGAGTAAGGAAATTTTTAGCAAGTTTGACATTCCACTAGTTAAGAATATATTAATTCTAAAGGGAGAAGATATTGAAGAAAAAGTAAGAGGATTTTCATTTCCTGCAATTGTTAAAGCACAAATCGCTATTGGAAGCAGAAAAAAAGCAGGATTGATAAAAATTGCTAAATCCACATATGAGGCAATTTCACTATGTGATGAGTATTTTAATATAACTATAGCTGGGTTCCATGTTGAAGCAATTCTTATTGAAGAACTCGTAACAATAGAACATGAGTATTATTGTTCTATAGCTTTAGATACCTCTGGGAGACAATTCTATCTAATTGCTAGCAAAGAAGGGGGTATTGATATTGAAGAGGTTTCTAAAACAAATCCAGACGCAGTAGTAAAGGAGAGTTTATCTTTTCAAGAGGGGGTGTCTGAAGTGTTAGCAAATGAAGTCGCTTGTCAATTGGGATTTAGTGGGAAACAAATTGTTACAGCTTCACAAATATTCATGAATTTATGGGATATAGCTTTGAACTTAGAGGCACAACTTGTAGAAATAAATCCTCTTGTATTAACTCCTTTAGGAATATTTGCTGTAGATGGAAAGATGATTTTAGACGATGCTGCGGCGTTTAGGCAACCAATCGTTCAAAAATTACAGCACAAGAAATTAACCGCACTAGAAAAACTTTCGAAAAAAGCTGGTTTTTCTTTTATTGAATTATCGGGAGATATTGGTATTTTAGCAAATGGAGCCGGGCTCACTATGGCTTTATTAGATGTGTTATCTGAATTAGGTTTACAACCTGCGAACTTTTTAGATGTGGGGGGGGGTGCTAGTAAAGAAAGAGTGTATAAAGCTCTAGAACTAATCTTTAAATTAAAACCAAAAGCGGTTTTAGTTAATATTTTCGGAGGGATAACGCGTTGTGATATAGTTGCTCAGGCTATAATACAAGCTCTTAACGATTTTTCAAATGCCCCACCAATAATTATTAGATTAACAGGGACTAACGAAAAGGAAGGAATTGCCCTGCTTAAAGAAGCAAACATAGAAGCATTTCAAGATGTTATGGAAGCAGTTAAAAAAGTAAAAGAGGTGCTAAGCGAGCAAGATGTATATAACTGAAAACTCAAAAGTAATAATTCAAGGTATAACGGGAAAACAAGGAATTTTTCACACTCATTTAATGGTTAATTATGGTACCAATATTGTCGCTGGAGTTACACCTGGAAAAGGAGGTCAGGAAATATACGGGATTCCAGTATTTAATACAATGAAAGATGCAATTCAGGAAACGTGTGCAGATACGAGCATTTTGTTTGTTCCAGCAAGATTCACTTTAAGCGCAGCTATGGAAAGTTTAATCGCTGGAATCAACATGACTTGTATCATAACTGAGAATGTACCAGTATTTGACATGATTAAGCTTGTAGAAAAAGCTAGGGAAAAAAGACTACATTTAATTGGTCCAAATTGTCCTGGTATGTTAATCCCCGATAAAATCAAATTAGGAATAATGCCAAGCGACATGTGTCAATACGGTGATGTCGCAGTAATCTCTAAAAGCGGTACATTGTCCTACGAGATAACAAAAGCAATTGGGAATAGTGGTATAGGAGTTTCTGCGTACGTCGGTATCGGAGGAGATCCTGTGAGAGGAACTACTATGCGAGAAGCTGTAGCTTATTATTCAGAAGATGCAAACACTAAAATAATCGTCCTTATAGGAGAAATTGGAAGCGATGAGGAGGAAAAAACTGCAGAGTTTATTAAGAGCAATGTTTCTAAACCAGTTATAGCCTATATTGCAGGAAAAAGCGCTCCGGAAGGAAAGAGAATGGGACATGCTGGAGCCATAATTTCTGGTGATTTTGGAACTGCAAAAGGGAAAATAGAAGCCTTGAAAGCAGCGGGTGCATTAATAGCGGATTTACCGTGGGATGTTCCAAAAATAATACAAAAATTAACTTGAACAAATAGGTTATAAGAGGGTTAAAATTGAAACACAGCCTACCAGAAAAAGAGAAAAGTTGTGATGATAAATAAAGTAAAAGTGATTAAATCTCATCATTCAGAAGTGTTGATTCCTTTTCAGGCTGAAAAGGGTGAAATTGTCAATGGCAAAGAAAAACGTACTCAATGGGAAGGATGGCTTTATTGTAAAAATAAGGATGGAATTTTTGGTTGGCTCCCTAAGGCCTTCGTTACTCCAGTAAAGGATTCATCTGAAGAGTTCCAGTTCATCCGTGCTTATAATTCTTTTGAGATCTCAGCATCAAAGGGAGAATTTGTCAAAATAAAAGAAATAGAAAGTGGATGGGCAAGGATTGTAAATGAAATTGGAAATATAGGATGGATTCCGTTAGAAAATCTCGATTTTACTGCACTTTAGAATAAATTAATCGATATAAATAATATATTGATACAAATAATTCGGGAAGCCAATGTTCAAGTACGATAACAAAAAATAACGCTCCAATTACAGCTGATAAAAAGAATAAAGATTCGTGAATAATTTCAAATGGAATACCTTTAAAATTGAAATATAATAAAAATATAATACGAAACACATTTAATAAAAAAATTCCAGATGTTGAAATCGCCAATACCTTAATTTTCCTCCATACAAACTCCTTTTTAATTGAACCTACTTTAGAGGAAGGAACTAATAGTATTACTCCAATTATGAAACTAAAGATATGCCCTGCGATGCAATTAATTGTAATAGCGTAAGCTCCATCAAATGGATGATTTGGAATAAAAATCGATGGAAAAATATCGTGGTTGGGATAAATAATTACTTGTGAATTAAGATTAAATAATAGATTCAAAAGAAATGAGATAAAGAATGAAGTAAATTCATAGATCCAGTAGTTCATTTGGAGACTAAGAAAGAAATAAATTAAGATGCATAAAATCGGACTAATAATGAAAAAAGTGGCCAATTGGAGATTTGAAAAATTATAAGTTTTGTGATTTAAACATAAAATTGGTCTATCTTGGATACAATCGTTTCCCTTCATATTAAATTATGTTTTTGATTAATAGAAAAATAAAAAAAAAGATTGATTTAATTGGATAAGGAATTTTTCTTGGTTTTTAAATGATATCGATACATTATAATTATTGATAGCATTGCGAACAAACCAAGGAATAATAATGGTTCGAAACCAGGAATTTCGACATCAGCAAACATTTCTGTAAATGCGTCACTAATTGCATTATTTATAGCTTCACTTATAGCATCTCCTATTGAAGTTGCGATAGTCGAGAAAGTGCTGGCTAGAATAATTGGGACACCTATGGCTATTCCGACAATAGCTCCAATAACATATCCACATCCTTCATATCCACCGCCACTCCCTCCACTGGAACTTGTATTTGCTCCCGCTAACCATAATAAACCCAGAGAAAATGCTACTACAAGAAAGAAAATTAAATATAACTGACCAAATGAAGTTATAGGTAATTGAAAACCATTCATAACAAAGAAAGAAACGATTAAATCTATTAATGCGACTGCAGCAAAATATATAATAGTCTTATAGGGTATAATCGTTTTAGTTTTAATTGGAGTTGTAGGGGGTGGTGTGAATGATGTCGATTGAATTGGTGCGGGTGAACTTATCGGCGCGGGTTCTAATAATGAACCACAGTGAATGCAATACATTAAATCCTTTTGCACTAAATTACCACACTTGCTACATCGAATCTTATCTTGAGACATTTAAGATCACATTATAACATTTTAATTTGGAATTTCATTTGTAAAGAAAGGATATAATTATTATTGCATTATGAAAGTATTTATACTTTCATTTTTGTGAGTAAATAGTAATACAGTTTTAGCAAAACTAAAAACTAATTCATAATGGTGGAATGCAAGTGAAAATAAATTATAGTTATAAAATTCTTAAAGAATTAGTATACGCTAACATTATTTTTGTATTTGTTCTTTTATATATTAACTTGATTTTGATGCTCTGGATAGATGGATATATTAATTTAAGCCAAGTAGTCTATTCATCATTATATATCCTTTTACCGTTTTTTGAAATCTTTAAATCTATAATCCTATTAATAACTGCATTCATAACCATACAAATTAACAAATACCAATCAACTTACATTATCATTATAATTCTAAATTTATTTATGGGAATCATTTTTAGCTCTCTATTTTTAATTAGATTATTTGGATATGCATGTTATGCTCCCTTATTAAATTTTTTAAGCATTCCCTTTGTAGGTTTATCTTCTATTATGATTTTGATAAAAAAAATCAATTAATTTCAACATTCATTTAAATAAATAACGCAAATTCTAAAATAAACACCCAAATTAATATCCAAAAGATAGATACAAATATATAAATAATTAAAGCAATCCTATCCTTAATTTTTTCATTACTAATATTTAGTAGAACGATAAGAGTAATAAAACTCACATACAATAAATGAGCAGGTTGAATCAATCGCCACAATTTTAAAAAGATATTAATTAGAGAGAGATCTGTTGATGTGTCGGATACTTCAAACCAATTAGACACCATAGATATAAAATATTCGGGGAATATGATATAAGGAATGCAAATAAGGATTAAAGGAGTTATGAAATAGGCTAAATGTTTCACTTTTAATTTTTTAACAATTATTAAAATCAATGGAAAGATAATTAAAGTCACTTTAAATACTGCTAAGGAAAATAGAATTCCTGAAAGAATTTTTTTTTCACGTTGGAGTTGATAAAATGATTCTATTAATAACAATTGAATTAACCAATTCGTATTATTCAAATACATATCAGTAAAATATCCAATAGCAGAAAAAAGAAAGAAAAAGTATAATTCTCGATTATTTGATGTAATTTTTACTATTTTTAAGGATATGTAAATCGCTGAGGTTAATCTTAGAAAATCCCATAAATATAATGATATTTCATATGGTAATATGTAACAAGGATAAAAAATAAAATACCAAAAGTAAAGATATATTGCTTTCTCATCTAATAAAGGATTTTCCTCATAATATTGAAATACCCCGTTATACATTAAATCATAATTGGTTTTAAAATTTAAATCTCTATTTCTCATAAGCAAATCTATAAAAAAAAAACCTGAAAGTTCATCTTGAAAGTAATAAAAGAGAATTCTAGAGCAAATTAAAACTAAAGTTGTTATAACGACAAAAATTATATATCTCCTTGAAAATGCAGATCTAATTTTCATTGTATAATTCCATATACTTTTTTAGGTAATATTTCTGAATTTCTTTCCTAAGTATATAGTACATTATGATGGATGCGAGAAAGTTGATAATAATTGTGATTATATAGGCAAAATTGATGAATAGAAATAGCACTAAACCAAAAATAGAGTAGATAATAAATGTAAGCGACAAACCAAATAAAATAAATAATATTAAGATAAAATTAAAATTTAATTCCTCTCTCAATGCAAAATAAGCGTCAAGATTATACCGAATTAATAATATTCCAAAAACCAATAAAAAAAAAGGAAAGATTGGTTGACTATCTGCCACATCAATTAAAGCAGCAATTAAGAAATAAATTAAAAAACTAAAAACGACTGCAAATAGGGAATAATATATTTCCTTCTTTTTGCGAATTATATTAATTGCCCAATTTTTAGGTTTTAAGGCTGTCACTGAATATTGTTGTGATGAATATAATTTTTTTATTGAATTTTGTTTTTATCCCTTATTAACTTATTATTTTTTAACTTAAGCTCGAAAAGGATTTATTGAGTTCTATATTTCATGCTTTTTTTTTTCTTAACGAGTGGTTCTGAGGGAATTACATCCCATATTAATCATGTAGGTAAAATATTTATTAAAGTTGAGTTTACACTTATTATAAATCTTTGACATAATGTTAAAATTAATATAAGAGAATGAGAGAAAATTGGCTCAAAAAAATATTTATGAGTACGATGCTAAAAAGCTCATAGCGAGCGAATTACCAAAATATTATCCGGATTTTGATTATCATAATAAATTAGTGGTAATTGATTGCGAGACTGATTTAGAAAAAACAATCTCAGATAATTCGTGGATAAATACAGAAAAAGTTGTCGTTAAACCTGACCAACTTTTTGGAAAGAGAGGGAAGGCAAATTTACTTTTATTAGATGCAAATTGCGATGAAATGAAAGATTTCTGTTATAGCAATTTAGATAGAGTCTGCGAAATTGGCAATGTTAGTGGGGCCTTGAAGCGTTTAATTGTAGAACCTTTCATTCCTCACGAAAAAGAATATTATGTTTCAATCACCACGGAAAGAAATAATGATGTAATTCATTTTAGTTTTGAAGGAGGGATATTTGTTGAGGAAAACTGGGATAAAGTGGTTCATGTTCCCATTCCTGTTGAAACTGACATAAATACTTTTGATTTAGAAGAGAAAATTCCAAATCTTGGAGATTTAAAAGATACAATAATCCCTTTTATTAAGGGGCTTTATCAAGTCTTTATTAATCAAGATTTTACATTTTTAGAAATTAATCCATTTGCTATTACGAAAGATAAAAAAGTTGTTCCTTTAGATGTGAAAGCGAGACTCGATGATACTGCTGCATTTCTTCATACTGATACGTGGGGTAATCCTGAAAACCCCATTGAATTTCCAGCAGCTTTTGGCCAAATAATGAGTGCTGAAGAAAAGAAAATTATGGAACTTGATGAAAAAACTGGAGCCTCATTAAAGTTAACCATTTTAAACAGGAACGGAAGAATCTGGACTATGGTTGCGGGTGGAGGAGCGAGTGTTGTTTATACAGATACAATTGCAGATTTGGGACTTGAAAAGGAATTATCTAATTATGGTGAATATTCAGGTAATCCTAGTCAAGAACATACAGAAATATATGCTCAAACATTAATAGATCTCATAACGGAAAACCCCGATCCTAAAGGACGCGAAAAATATTTTATTATAGGTGGGGGAATTGCTAATTTTACAGATGTCAAAGCAACTTTCGGTGGAATTGTTAAAGCTATAAAGAAATCAGTGGATAAATTAAAGAAAGCTAATGTAAAAATCTTAGTTAGAAGAGGGGGACCCAATGAGAAGCAAGGTTTAGATTTAATGAGACAAGTTGGAGAAGAAACAGGCATCCCAATTGAAATTTACGATCGTTATAGCAGTATGACGCGTCCAGTAGCACGAATGGTTGAAAAAATAAGAGGTGAATAATAAATGGAAGATTACGAACTTTTTAATGAAAATACACAGGCCATAATATATGGACTACAAGCAGCTCCAGTTCTCAGAATGTTAGATTTTGATTATGTATGTTGTCGGAAAACACCATCTGTTGCTGCTATGATTCAACCTACTCAAGAGGCTGCGGTTGCGTATCATAAAGTATTCTGGGGGAGTAGCGAAATTGTTATTCCAGTTTATAAAACGTTAAATATGGCTATAAAAAAGCATCCTAAAGCAGATGTAATGATAAATTTTGCATCTTTTCGCTCTGCATATAATACTAGTAAAGAAGCACTTGATTCAGATACGATTCGAGTTGTTGTAATTATTGCCGAAGGAGTGCCAGAAAGACAAAGTCAATTACTTAATAAGATTGCCTATAAACGTAATAAAGTTATAATAGGTCCTGCTACAGTAGGAGGTATAAAAGCTGGGGCTTTTAAAATCGGGAATACCGCAGGAACACTTGAAAATATTATTCTCTCAAAATTATATCGTCCAGGGTCAGTAGGTTTTGTTTCAAAGTCTGGTGGTTTAAGTAATGAAATGAATTTCATGATTGCCCAAAATACAGATGGAGTCTACGAATGTATCGCAATAGGAGGAGATCGCTATCCAGGGTCACGCCTAATCGATCACATTTTAAGATACGAAGCAAATCCAAAAATCAAAATGCTAGTTTGTTTGGGTGAAATTGGAGGTACCGAAGAATATGAAATAGTTAACGCCTTAAAGAGTAAAAAGATCAAAAAACCTCTTGTTATATGGGTAACAGGAACTGCCGCAAGAATTTTACCTAAAGGATTACAATTTGGACATGCGGGTGCGATGGCTGGAAGTGATAGAGAAACTGCTGAAGCAAAAAATGAAGCACTTAAAAAGGCTGGAGCCATAGTTCCAACTTGTTATGAAGATTTCGATAAGTTTATCAAAGAAACATTTGATAAATTAAAATCTGAAGATAAAATTGGATCAATTAAAGAAGTGGAACCCCCGAAAATTCCGCTTGATTATAATGAAGCCGTTCGTCTTGGAATAGTTCGACGCCAAACTGATGTTATTGTCACCATTTCAGATGATCGTGGAGATGTACCAACCTTTGCGGGTTTTGGACTTGATGAGATAATCCGCGAACATAAGTCGATAGGATATGTAATAGGTCTTCTGTGGTTCAAGAAAGAGTTACCAGAATTCGCTCAAGAATTCATAGAAATGGTTATAAAACTTACTGCCGACCATGGACCTGCTGTAAGTGGAGCTCATAATGCAATCGTTGCTGCACGTGCAGGTAAAGATTTAATGGCCTCTCTTGCGTCGGGAATATTGACAATTGGACCTCGTTTTGGGGGAGCAATTTCAGATGCGGCAAAATATTTTAGAGAAGCATTACAAAAACAAATGACTCCCTTGGAATTTGTGAGTTATATGAAAAATGTAGCACAAGCGAATATCCCGGGAATCGGCCATAGGATAAAATCAGTTCAAAATCCAGACATCCGAGTAATTTTACTCAAAGAATTCGTTTTTAAAAATTTTCCAAAACATCCTCACTTAGATTACGCATTGGAAGTAGAAAAACTCACAACTTCTAAGCGTAATAACTTAATCTTAAATGTTGATGGATGTATTGGTATTACATTTTTGGACTTACTCGAAAATTTGGATTTCACTAAAGAGGAAATCGAGGATGTAATTGATAGCGAAGCGTTGAACGGTCTTTTTGTACTCGGAAGATCAATTGGAATGATGGGTCATGTTTTTGATCAGAAGCGTCAAAGAGCTGGCTTATATCGCCAACCTTGGGATGAGATACTATTCACAGAATAACTTAAACAACTTCAAAGATATTAAAAATCTATAAAGATGCCAAAATAGAGTGATAATTTTTTTATTACTTATTTCTTTTTAATCCTAAAAATTAATAAATTGAGCAATTCGATTAAGTTTTCTTTTTCTCTTCATAACCTGAACCATACGGTAAACCAAAGATTCCAGGTTTAACCATAGGAGCGTGAAAGTTTCCTTTAGCCCAAGGAGCAGGAAATCTCTGTGCAATAGCTGATGAGACTAATGCGATTATAAATATAAATATAAATAAAGCGTAATTACCCCAAATAGTTAGAAATCCCAAACTAATTGTGACATTAGGCAAGTGACAAGCAAAAGTTTTAATGAGAATCGATCTAGGCGTGTCATGCTCTGGACTAACATAAATATCCCAGAAATAAGCTTGTATGAAATACTGCCACACCCCAATGCATATATAACTTAAAATATAAACAGCCCAGGGAGGAATACCTGTTAAGCTCCAAAGATGATAAACTGAAAGAAGGAGTCCCCCAGTACTAAAACCCCAAATTATTCCAAATGTAATTTCAGAACCAAGGTAATATTTACGGTCAAATTTAAGCGTACTGCGAGGCCAAATAATAACATATGCTAAAAAAACAAATATAAAGCAGAAAATCGCATATAAAATCCAGTAGGGGTTTGAAATTTGTTCAATAGCGAATAACGGTCTTGAAATTATCTGTTCTAAAGTACCAGAAGCAACGATAAATATATTACAGAAACAAAAGTAGATTAATGCCCGAGTCCATGCAGCACCTGGTTTCCAAACATCAATAGAGACCTTTCTATATTTAATCATATAAATTCCAATCAAACTTCCACCGAATACAACCAAAGAGATAATAAAAATGTGTATCAATGTCTTAAATAAAATTTATTTGTTATTCAAGTTTTTATTGGCATTAATTAATATTAAACCTCTGGTTTTATCAATTTACATGATTATTAGCTCTATGTAAGAATTAAATATCGATTGCTTAGAACTAACTTAATTGAGTTAAGGGATATTATGGGAGAAATTGAATCAACACTTAATTAAATACAAATTTTTAAGAGATTAGAAATTTAATTTACTAGAAAAATAAATTGTATAATTAAAAAAGGAAAAAATTAAAATGGAAGATGTAGTGAAAAAGGCAAAGGATCATTTTGAAGGATTGGTCAGAGCTCAGTTAAAAAGAATTGAGGATTTAAAGAAAGGAGCAGATTGGATTGACTACTCGATATTGAAACCACTCATCATAGGAGTAGCTGGCGGAGATTATATTGGCCCAGAAATAACCAAACATGCCGAAAATATTTTGAAGTTTCTTTTAAAGGAAGAAGTTGAAACGGGGAAAATTCAATTCAAAGATATTATAGGATTAACAATTGAAAATAGAGCGAATTTATTAAAAGCAATACCAGATGATGTTCTGACTGAGTTAAAGAAATGCCATGTGATTCTCAAGGGACCTACCCATACTCCTTCTTCAGCTGACGTAACTACGGGCAAGTGGCCAAATTTAGAAAGCGCAAATGTTGCTATGCGTAGAGAATTAGATTTATTCGCAAATGTTCGTCCAGTTAAGGTTCCCAAATTGGGCATTGATTGGATGTTTTTTAGGGAGAACACAGAAGGAGCTTATGCATTAGGTTCAAAGGGAATTAATGTAACAGAAGACTTAGCTTTTGATTTTTGTGTCCATACCAAACAAGGTACTGATAGAATCCTAAGACTAGCTTTTGATTATGCTAAAAAAACTGGAGCTAATAGAGTATCATTAATTACTAAAGCAAATGTAGTTAAAACTACCGATGGAATGTACTTAAATATGGCGAAAAAGATAGCAAAAGAAGAATATCCAGAGATTAAATTTGATGATTGGTACATTGACATCATGGCAGCAAAATTAATCGATCCTGAACGCCAAAAAGAATTTAGAGTATTTGTAGCTCCAAACTTATATGGTGACATCATAACTGACGAAGCTGCACAAATTCAAGGATCCGTAGGAACCGCTGGTAGTGCAAATATTGGAAAACGATACGCGATGTTTGAAGCAATTCATGGTACAGCACCTAGAATGGTTGAAACAGGAAGAACTAAATATGCTGATCCAACTAGTATTATTAAAGCTTCTGCTATGCTCTTAAATCACATAGGATTTATTGAAAAAGCCAAAAAACTTGAAATGGCATTAGAGGTCTGTGCAATTTATGAGAAAAAACTTATTGTTACAGGAAGGGACACGGGAACGACAGGGGAAGATTTCGGTAAATATATTATGGATACGCTAAAGGATCCAAAACTTGAAGAAAAATGGAAAGGATTTCAATAGATATTTAAGTTTGACATTTAGATTCAATTATTTATTTTTTTATTTATTTTTTAATCGAAGTTATGAGAAGTAATTAATTATGCGCATTGTTATTATTGCACCAGGAAGTCAAGGTGATGTTCAACCATTTCTCGCCCTTGGAAAGGGTTTGGTAAAAGCTGGAAATACAGTGAGATTGGTAACCAATCAGAATTATGAAAAACAAGTCGAATCTCATGGATTAGAATTCTGGCCAATTGAGGTTAACATGGAAGATATTATCAGAAGTGAAAAAATGCGAGAAGTTTTAGAAAGCGGAAAGCTTCTCAAATCCATGGCACGAATGGGAAATGAATTGAGGGAAAACGCTATATTATTAGCTAAGAGAAGTCTTGAAGCTTGCCGTGAAATGGATATAATTATGGCAGGAATAAGCGGTTTGTTCACAGCTAATTCTATAGCAGAGAAGTTGGATTTACCATTCATACAGGCTTTGAATATTCCTTTTACACCCACTAAAGCCTTTGCTGGAGCTTTACTCCCTAAATTTCCAAGATGGCATGGGGGTTATCGACTATCACATCGTCTTACACAACAGATTGTTTGGCAGGCTTACCGCCCAACTGATAAAGTTGTTCGAGAACAAGTGCTTGGGTTGTCTAAGTCTTCTTTTTTTGGCCCATTTAAGTCTGATTCCTTAAAAAAGGGGCTAATTATTTATGGAATAAGTCCATCAGTCTTTCCTCGACCAAATGATTGGACTGAAAATATTCACATCACGGGATTTTGGTCATTGGATCCTCCAGATCAGTGGATTCCTCCTTCAGAGTTAATTGAATTTATACAAAACGAGCCCATTCCATTTTATATCGGATTTGGGAGTATGAGCAGTAAAGCACCAGAAGAAACGGCAAATTTGGTATTTCAAGCTTTAAACAAAACTGACCAACGTGCAGTCGTATATTCAGGTTGGGGTGGATTAAGTAAAACTGAGCTACCCGATAATATTTTAATGGTAGAGTCAGTACCACATTCATGGCTTTTTCCGCGAGTTCGAGCTGTTATTCATCACGGAGGTGCTGGCACAACTGCAGCTGGCCTTACAGCAGGTGTACCAGCAATTATTGTTCCTTTTCATGGAGACCAGCCTTTTTGGGGGCACATAATTAGAAAACTTGGCGTTGGACCAAATCCAATTCCCCGCAAGAAGTTATCAGTAATGAGACTTAAGAAAGCTATTGAGGAAGTTATAAATGATAAAGAGATGAGCGAACATGCCGCCAGACTCGGTTCTGAAATTCAAACCGAAAATGGAATTGAAAAAGCAATCTCAATAGTTAATAACATTTTCTAGAAATAATTATGAGTAACAAAAAAATTGATCAAACTTGAATCAAATAAGAGATATTCCCTCTGAAAGGGCATTTAACAAGAAGGGGTTTTCATATTGCTTCATTTTATTGAATTCTTCCCTTGTGTAGACAAAAGGTTCGACATCAAGCTCCTTAGGTGCAAACTCCAAAACCTTCCCAATTCTATCAAAAAAACGTTCCTTAAATGTTCCTACAATAATCAAATCGATATCACTGTTTTCATGATAATCACCCCGAGCAAAGCTTCCAAAAAGAATTATTTGATCAATTTGGAACTGATCAGTTAGTTTATGTAAAAAATTTATTAAAGATTCTTTAACTTTGCTTGAACCAATTGAATTACCATTTGAGCATAATTTACACATAATTCAGCATCCTCCACAGTATAAAATTCATGTGGCACTTCATCAGGAAGTCCATTTGGATATCGAGTAGGAATATAATATTGATCTAAAGCCTTAACTTTTCTTAAATCTATGAAATCTTTATCAATAGCTCCACATTGTTCAATGAGTCTTCTAATTGAGTGAGATATAATATTTCTCTTTCTATTGTAAAAAAGAAATGCCTTTAAAGCTTTTTCTGCTGATTGCTGACATTGAAAACAAGTCCATTCATAGCTCCCATTTTTTTTACTTGATTCAGCTGCATCTAGATCAAATTTTGCTTGTTTAAACCATAGACTCGCATATCTTTCATTATTTGACATTGCTTCCAATAAAAATAAGGTAATCTATTTTAATATTTCTTTAGGTTTTACTAAAATTTCCTATTGTTTTTATTTAAATTTGGTTTAGATATCAAATTTTATAAGTTTTAAAAGTAATAGAAAAAAATTTAGAAATAAACATTTTTATGCAAGTAATTTTCAGGAGTTTCGAATTCGTTTAGTACCTTTTCTGCTGCCGTTCCTCGATAAATGCCCTTAAATTTTGATTTGGGTTCAAATGTAAGCTTAAGATCACCTCTCCCCTCATCATCATTCATTCCTCTAATCCAATTAGTGGTCCAATTTAATCCACTATTGTATTTTACTTCATCTTGTTTTTTACGCTCACCTATTTGAAAACATCCAAATTTTTCGTATAGTTTTGTTAAACCTCTCATCATTAATCCAAAATTCCTATAATGCTCACCGTAAGCATATTCAGACATTATAATAATTCTCTTTACCCCATTTTCTTTCATTACATCCACAATATTCTGAGTGCCCTCAGAGAATAGTGGAATACGCTGAGAACGTATCCTCCAAAAAAACTTTTTAGTAAGACATTTGGGTGGAGCTTTATGGCAACTGGTATGGATGGAAATCATCCATATGCGATGTTTGAAGCTATCCACGGTACGGCACCTAGAATGGTAGACACGGGAAGAACTCAATATGCAGACCCAACTAGTATAATTAAAGCCTCTGCTATGCTCTTAAATCATATTGGGTTCATAGAAAAGGCTAAAAAGCTTGAAATGGCATTAGATATATGTGCTTTATATGAGAAAAAGTTAAAAGTTACTGGGAGAGATACAGGGGCAACAGGTGAAGAGTTCGGTAAATATATCATGGGTACCTTGTAGGATCCAAAACTAGAAGAAAAATGGAAAGCATTTCAATAAATGAATAGTTTTAACAACTAAGAATCAATTTTTATTTTTTTTGAATTTATTTTGTTTATTTTGTGCTATACTTTATAGAAAATGAGTTCTCTGAGGTTTTTATAGCTTTTTCTACAATTGAATAATTGAAAGCCTTTTTCTTTATGTGTTATAATAAAGGATAAAAAAAAAATTGAAGATTTATATTTAATTAAGATTGATATAATTTTATAAAATCGATTTAATTTCGGTGAAAAAAATAAAATGTCTCAGTCAGAAGTGAAGAATGGTACCGATTTAATTCGGAGATCGCCCCATAAAGGAGTGAAATATTGGGCATGGGCAATGGGTGGTCCAGTTGGATTAATATTAGTAGGGATGTGGGGAAGGATTCAATATTTTAGCGCTCGCATTTTATTAATCCCTCAGACCACTATTTTTATAATATATCTCATATATTCCATAGTTGACGCATTTAACGATCCGCTAATTGGTTATTTTGCAGATCGTTCAACTAGATTTACTGAGAAATATGGAAAAAGATTTCCTTGGATAATAATCGGTCATCTTACACAACCAATATTTTTAATTCTATGTTTTATCCCAATTTCTTTTGTTGTAAATGAACCAAATAATTTATTGCTTTCGATAGTTTGGCTAATCGCCATGATGTGTATTTACGAGACACTATCAACGATATCCGAAGTTAATCAATCTGCATTGTTTCCAGATTTATTCCGAAGTCAACGCCAGCGAACTAAGAGCATAAGAGCGAGCCAGATTATTACTTTTATTTATCAAGTATTAATTGTATCAATTTTGATACCAATAATTTTAGGGCGCTTGGGGGGACAGGATGATCCAAATGCGTATATAGGAACCGTAATAATAAGTGTAATTTTATCCTACATTATGTTAATTCCGTTTTCTTATGGGGCTTATGAAAATAAAGAGATAAGAGCATTCAGAGCGCAATTAGATCGAAAACGCAAGAGTTCTTCTTCAGCTAAAGAATCTTTATTTCGAATTTTTTCGAATAGGAATTGGATGGCGTATGTTATTATGTTCTCTTTGTATTCAATTGCAGGAGTTTGCTTTTTGAATGGTTTACCTTTTTTCTTCTTTGACGGACTTGGTTATGATGTTGATTCTTTGGAGGCAATGCTTCCAAGAATAATAGTTTTAATTATGAGCTTTATCGGATCATTGCTTTATATCCCATTTATTAAGAAATATGGAGCAAGAAAAAGTGGGATTATAAGTTTAATAGTTTTTAGTCTGTTTTTTCTAATGTTATTTTTATTACCCGTTTCACTCCTGAATTTCGTGTGTATATTTGGAGGGTTTGGTTATGGAGCAGTTATTGTAACTGGAATCTATATAGGTGCCGAAGCAATTGATAAAGCAGTTATTCAATCAGGTAAGCGCGAAGAAGGCTCTTACACGGGTATATTAAGGGTATTTACAGCTTTTTCTTATGCGATTCAAACCTTTATATTTGCGATCGTTTCTAGCTTCACTGGCTATGTTTCTAGTGACCCTAATACCTATGCTGATGCATATATAGGATTACTGATGCAAATCAGTTTAATTCCATTCTTTATAGTGATCATAGGAATGATTGCATTTACTCTGATGTACACTATAACTAAAGAAGAAGCGCTACAAAATTCAGAAAAATTAAAGCAATTAGGATTGTAACTTCACTTTTTTATTTAAAATAAAACTAATATATAGTTTGATGAATTGGTGATTTTTTACGTCTAAAAATCAACAAAATAAAAGATATATTATAGATAATTTTAGATCAGCAAGTCTAGAAGATAATCCTCTTAATAGTCCAGTAGATCGTGATTTACGTGTTTATTTACCTCCGAATTATTTTGACTCTGAGGATAAAAGATATCCAGTAATCTATTTTCTACATGGATATGGAGGAAATAATCATAATTGGACAATCACTTCCAATCTTGAGAGTGAAAGAGTTTTACCATTAGATCGCATTCCAAAAAAGCTATTAGACAAAGTTCATTTAGATAAAATCATTACCTATGAAAAATTGGATGAGTTAATTACGAATGGAGAATCAAAACCTTTTATATTAGCTCAACCTGATGCAAGTCTCCATATTCCTAATATAAACCGGACAAATAATTTACGTGGTGTACCTGCCACAAAAGGGAGTTATTATATTAATTCTCCCTTCTCTGGAAATTACTTGGATTATATTGCTAAAGATGTTGTAGAATATATGGACTCTTCTTTTAGAACTATTCCTGATAGGCAACATAGAGTTTTGGTAGGAGGTTCAATGGGTGGTGCAGGAACTTTGAGAATATGCCTTACTTTTCCTGAAAAATTCATCGCAGCGGCTGCTTTAAGCCCAGGAAATTTAGTTCCAGAATTATTAGATTGGAAACTAGTGGTTCCTCTCATGAAGGAACTTTTTGGAGAAATTATAAGCAAAAAAAGGGGAGCGAAAACATGGGCGGACATTTTGGACACATGCGATCTCATCTTCTCAAAAGATAATCCTTTATTGCCGTCAATTAAACGTGACGAAAATGGAAAAATAATAAGTTTGAACGAGGACGCGTTAAAGAACTGGATGAAATATAATATAAATAATTTGATTAAAGACCACCCGGATGCACTGAAACAAATTAAATTATTGATTAATTGTGCTCAAAGCGATGAGATGGGTTCTGCAATTTCAACAAAAGGAATTCATGAAACCCTTAATGAATTTGAAATTCCACATCAATTTGAGTTTTACGGTGATCCTAAAATATCATTAAGTCCACACATATTAGGAATCGCTTATCATATTTTTCCTGCAATACGCTTTTGCCTTCAGTTTATAAGCTAAGATGGTAATTTACGAAAAATTTATACAATCGTTCAAAGAAAGAAAATCAATAGAAATTAAAATATTTAAGAGTAATTATTATGAAATTAACTGAAAAATATAGAAAAATGCTATTTGGTTTATATCCTCCTAGATCTTTCGCAAATGGCAACTTCCACAAAATCAGTGCTTTTTCAAATGTGGGAGTTGTTGAAACGAGCGATGGTTTAGTTATATTCGATATCTCCTCAAGGATAAACGGTTCAAAAGTCTTTAATTCACTTAGGGAAATAACTGACAAACCCATTAAATATATCATATTTTCTCATGGACATTATGATCACTGTTTCGGATACGGACCCTTAATTGAGGAAATAAAAGAAAATAAGTGGGAAATGCCTCAAATAATTGCGCATGAAAACACCGTAACTCGATTTGAAAAATACAGGATGCTAGATAAATATAATAATTGGGTGCATGATCAACAATTCGGTTCTGTAATAGGAAAAAATAAACAATATAACTCAGCTCAGGAGATTCTTAATCCAACAATCCTACTACGCGGAAATGAAAACTATACGTTTAAGTGTGGGGAATACAAATTTGAATTATATCACGATAAGGGCGAAACAGATGATCACATATGGATGTTCGTGCCTGAGGAAAAGGTTCTTTTCACGGGGGATTTTATAATTTCTTGCTTTCCTAATGTAGGCAACCCATATAAGGTTCAGAGATATCCTAAGGATTGGGCTCACGCATTAGATAAAATGAGAGAAAAAAAACCCGAGTATATGGTTCCAGGTCAAGGACCTCTCATTGAAGGAAGGGAAAAAATAGAAGAAATTCTTACAATAACTGCTGAAGCATTGCATTTCGTTCATGACGAAGTTGTGAAAAGAATGAATGAAGGAAAGTGGTTTGAACAGATATATCACGAAATGTTAGATATATTTCCTGAAAAATATAATCACGAAATCTTAGCACAGGTGTATGGATGCTATAGGTTTGCAATACATGCAGTCTATAGACTATATCATGGATGGTACAACACTGGTAATCCTACAGACCTTTTTCCCGCGAAAAAAAGTGAAATCGCAAACGAATTCTTAAAAATTTGCGGTGAGAAGGAGTGTTTAATACGAGCTACAAACCTTTTTGAAGAAGGAAAGCTGCAACTTGCCCTTCATATTCTCGATGTAATTATTAATGCCACTAATAGACTCAATACAGAAATTCTGCTAAAAGCCTATGAACTAAAAATCAGAATTTTGCTACAAAAAGAAGAGAAAGAATCATCATTTATTGCTTCAAATATATTTCTTAACGAAGTTAACAGACTTAAATTAAAGGTATCAAATCTTAGCAAATAGGATTTTTTATAAAAGAAAGCTTTATGTTTTTTAATTATTTATCACATTTCATATATTTAATATGAATTATAACAATGATGAGGAAGATATATAATGCCAAAAGCGAATGTAAATAATATAAAGATTGAATATGAGATAATTGGGGATCCGACTTCAAAACCATTGTTATTGATAGCGGGACTAGGAAGCCAGTTACTCGCTTGGTCAGATGAGATATGCGAAAATCTTGCAAGCCATGGTTTTTTTGTTATTAGGTTCGACAATAGGGATGTAGGGTTGTCAACAAAATTTGAAGATGCAGGTTTGCCGAACTTTATGGAGATTAATACTGCCTATGCTCGAGGAGAGATTCCCAAAGTGCCTTACACTATAGAAGAAATGGCCGATGATGCCGTTGGTGTCTTGGATGCTCTGAATGTAGATAAAGCACACATCTGCGGTGCTTCCATGGGTGGAATGATCGCACAGATTCTAGCATATAAGCATCCCTCTCGAGTGTTATCTCTCACGGTAATTATGAGTACAACTGGAAATCCCGATCTACCCCAAGCGAAACCAGAAATCATGGCGCAATTCTTTGCACCCGTTCCTTCTGAACGCGAGGCATATATCGAAGAAATGGTCAAGCGCGATAGTCTCATTTACGGCACTTATACTTATGACGAGAAACAAGGTAGAGATTATAGAACAAAAGAATATGATCGTAGTTATTATCCTGAAGGGATAGCACGCCAATTAGCGGCAATGGCTGTTCCTGGTAATATTAAACCCAGAATTTCTGCAATACAAGTGCCTACGCTAGTTATTCATGGAGAATTAGACCCCTTTAACTCTATTGAAGCGGGAAAGGAGATTGCAGCAGCGATACCCGGAGCAGAACTGCTGATTTTGGATGGAATGGGACATAGTTTTCCCAGTGAAGTTATACCACAGATAATAGAAGCTTTAGTTGCGAACACCAACAAAAGTTCATTAACTTAAAATCTATTTTATAATTACAATTGATATGTGTTGCTTATTTTTTAAACTAAATTTCAACGATGAGTTTTCCTGATCATTCCCTTTTTTTTTTCTTATGGACTAATATCAATTATTAGCTTTCTAAAAAAATCTTTTTATGTGTATGTATACATATATACATATGACTTCAAAAAATATCAGTATAACCGAAGAAGTATATAAAAAATTAATGAAGATTAAAAGGAAGAATGAGAGTTTTTCTGAACTTTTTTTACGATTGTTAAAAATTCAAAAGCTGAATATGGAAAAAAATTTTGGAACTTGGAACCTTTCAGCAAAAGAAAAAAATGAAATTTGGGAAGATATTTCAAATCGTCCCGGTCGTAGTTGGAAAGATTCCGAAATCGGTGAGATTAAATGATCATATTAGATACTTCTGCCTGCATTGATTATCTCAATGGTAATGAAGAAATTAAAAAAAGTATCTCTAAACAGGAAGATTTAATTCATATTACATCAATTACAGTGTATGAAATCAATATTGGCTTAGAAAGGACTAAAAGAAAAATATCCAAAAAAAGATATAATGAACTCTATAAAATATGGACTGAATTTATTAGCAGCATGGAAATCTTTCCATTAGGATATAAAGAAGCTGAAATGGCAGCTAAGGTTTATGATAATTTAGAATCCCAAGGTCTTGTAATTGATGACAACGACATTCTTATTGCGGGTATTATGTTATCAAATGGGATAAAGAAAATAATAACAAAAAATACAAATCATTTTGAAAGAATTGAAGATCTTGAGATAATCCACTACTAAAATAATTGCTTATATTAAAAAAACTATTACCAAATTTTACTTAAATCCAGAGGTGGGTTCTCTTACCCATAAGAATATCAATAACTATGATTACAAATCCCAAATTAATTATTATAATAATGTAAAGAACACTATTAGAATGGCTTGTATTTATTCAGAAAAAAAAGTTGTTAAAACTGGAGGCTTTAACGACAAAGGACCACTTTATAAAATTTGGAGTAAATCTTGACGATTATCATTAATTTTAAGTTGAATCAATGTATACACTAAAGCAGATAATGTTTTAAAATACAAATCACGCACCGATATATGGCGATTGACTATAATTAATTATTTTTAAAATTAGAAATGAAGAAAATTTTTATAACATTACATCAATTAGAAACTAATACTCTAATTGATAATTAAATTTTATTAAAATTTTGATTGATAGATCATGACAGAGGAATTTGTACCTGTTAGCTCAAAACTTTCTTTTGGGGGAATCACTTTAATAAGTGGAATTTTCTCAAATTTAGTGATCGCTACATCTTTTACCTATTTTTATAATGTGAAACTTGGATTAGATGCGTTTTGGACGGGTTTAGCGTGGTTAATATTTATCATTTGGAATACATTGAATGATCCTCTACTTGGTTTTATTGAGGATCGCACGAAGTCAAAAAAATATGGAAGGAGAATCCCATATATTCGTTTTGGAGGATTAATCTATGCAGCTTTATTCGTCCTTAGTTGGATCCCTTTTGTTAGCAGCGGCAATCAATTAGCATTATTCTTCAACATGTTAGTCATGTTATTTTTGTTTGACACATTGTTTACGATGGTCGGTTTAATCTCATATTCATTACCTGCAGAAATGGCAATCACGAGCGCCGCACGTTCGAAATTGAACGTATTTGGATCCATTGGTAATGCGCTTGCCTTGTTGTTGTCCTTTATGATCCCTACTTTATTACTAACGGGAAATGAGCCAGTTAGTACTGATCCAAACATGCCGATATTTCTCTTTACCATGTTCATTTTAGGGATAGTCGGAGCGATCATATTATTTGTGAGTAGTTACTATATCAAGGAAAATAAATACACCCTACTTGAGGAACCACTTGGTTTTAAAGCCAGCTTTATAGAAACATTTAAAAATCGACCATTTTTGATATTCGAGCTGTCAAATTTCTTCTTTTTAATCGCTCAATTTATTTTAACAAATGGGGTACTCTATTGGGTAGATTTTGTGCTCGGATTATCCGGTTTGATGGCAATGATCCCACTACTGGTCTTTTTTATATTTGTCTTTCTATTCTTCCCTATATATAGTAAATTAATTATAAAATACGGACTGAAAAAAATCTTCATGTTGATACTGATTTTTACAGGGATTTCATTTTTAGTTAGCTTCGCAATAGCTTGGAATCTTTATTTTTCCTTTATCGCAATGATATTAATCGGGATCGGAATATCTGGTTATTTTATAACAAATCAATTAGTCATGGCAGAAATTATAGATAATGATGAGATATTAACAGGCAAACGAAGAGAGACCAGCTATGCTGGAATGAATGCTTTATTAACCAAACCCACAAATTCATTAGGCCCCTGGATATTACTTTCCGTCATAACCGTATTTGGATTTAATAACGCCCCTGGAGCAGTGCAAACAGATTCCGCAAAATTGGGTATCATGATTGCTTTTACCCTCATACCAGCAATCTTAATTTTACTCAGTGCATTCTTTATCAGATTTTTCACTTTAAGTGGCCCAGAATGGAGCAAGAAAAAAGAACGACTACATGAGGTTCATATGGAAAAGGAAAAGTCGTATTTAGAACATGTTAGAGCCCAGAAAGAGGCAAAAAAATAAATATTTTCCCTTTTTTTTTTGATTTTAATTATTATTTTATTTAAACTAAATTAATTTAATAATCGTTATATAGTAGTTCACACCCATTAATTATCATAATATCAGAAAAAGCATGGTATAAAGTGGTTAAACTGATTGTTAGGGCAAGCGGTAATCCACTTTTTCAAGTATGAACCAATCTTGAATATTGACGCAGCATGAAGCGTAAACGAGCTCTAAAATTTTATTATGATATTTAGAATATTCAGATTTTTTAGAAATTAAAATCAAAAATTATTTGTTTTCAAATTATATTTGATAATTTCTACTTTTTATATGCTCAAATTTAGTGGTGGGCTGTCATTCCCATAATACTATCAATAACAATTATTACAAATCCCAAATTAATTATTATAATAATATAAAGAACACTATTAGAATGGTTTGTGTCTATGCAAAAAAAGAGAGTTGTTATTATTGGAGCTTTAGGAATGGATTTTCACTTATTCAACACCGTTTTTCGAGACAATGAAGAATATGAAGTTATCGCGTTCACTATCGCGGGAGAACAGAATGTTGGGACGACCGAAGAGACCCAAAGGAAATATCCGGCGGAATTAGCAGGTAAATTATATACGAAAGGCATCCCAATGCTTCCCGAAGAACATCTCGAAGAAATTATTAAACATCATCAAATAGATGAAGTGGTATTTGCGTATTCTGATGTTTCTCACGAAGAAGTAATGCATAAAGCTTCCCGTGTGTTATCTGCGGGAGCAAACTATAAATTAATATCTGGAAAATTTACTCAAATCAAGTCTAATAAACCCGTTGTAGCTATATGTGCGGTGAGAACTGGATGCGGTAAAAGCCAAGTGTCTAGAGCAACTTACAGATATTTAATGAAAAAGGGCTATAAAGTAGTTGCAATAAGAGAACCAATGCCTTACGGTGATTTGATTAAACAAAATGTAATGCGTTTTGAGAAGTACGAAGATTTAGATAAATATAATTGTACAATTGAAGAGCGAGAGGAATACGAACCTTACATTGAGCAGGGGCTGGTAATTTACTCTGGAGTGGATTACGAAAAAATCGTTAGACAGGCAGAAAAAGAAGCAGATGTTATAATTTTCGACGGTGGAAATAACGAACTCTCGTTTTATGTTCCAGATTTGCTCTTTATCGTAGTAGATCCATTGAGACCCGGACACGAGATGAAATATCATCCCGGTGAAGTGAACGCTCGATCAGCTGACGCATTTGTAATTAATAAGATGAATAACGCAAAAGCAGAAGATGTAAAAATTGTTGAAGCTAATCTAAACGAGTTAAATCCTCTCGCGACTAAAATATATACCAATTCGGTCGTAACTATCGAAGGAAATCACGATTTAAAGGGGAAAAAGGTGATTGTAGTTGAAGATGGACCAACATTAACTCACGGAAGTATGTCTTATGGAGCAGGATTTGTCGCAGCAACCAATAGTGGTGCTATTATTGTCAATCCTAAACCTTACATCACAGGTATAATGAAGAAAGTATTTGAAGAATTTCCACAGATCACACAGATAGTTCCTGCTATGGGGTACAACGACCAACAGATTAAAGACATGGAAGATTCTCTCAACAAAGCCGAATGTGAATTTATAATTGATGGTAGCCCGATAGACCTTGCAAAATTAATTAATAGCAACAAACCCATTATTAGAGTTTCGTACGATATCGAATCTGTCAAAAGTCCGACAATTGAAGAAACTTTGGACACATTTATTGAAAAATTTTTATAAAAATAATATTTTAAAGTTTATTATGCAGAAAGGGTAGATATCAAAAACCTCTTTTTTCATAAGTTATTTTTTTTCAGATGGTGAAAAAGGTCTCCATTCCATATATATACCTTAAGTTTGGGAGATATATCTTTTAGGTTAAAACCCCAAGATCTTGCATATATTTTCCCTTCATGTTATGCTCCTTTACTATCTTGGCGAAATGTTTCAGCATTGTTCTTAAGAAACATAGAAAGAATTTGAGGATCAACAAGTACTTTTCTATCAGCTTCAGGTAGTTTTTTCATATAAATTTCTTCATGTTCTTTTCTGCTTTTCTAATGAATGTATCCCGTCTTATATCTTACCTAAATTATACTAAGTTTATATGCTCAAAAATATTTATCTTTTCAACTATTGAATTAGCTACAAAGCTAAGGAAACCTATACAAAAATGTTTATATTTGGGTAAAAATTAATGTATAAAAATAAAAAAATCAATGTAAGAATTGCATTACTATTAATTCTGGCGATTTTTCTTTCAAGTCCTTTTATATTTTTAGAGACAACCCTATCTCATAATGAAGCAAGAGCGGTAAATGAGAGAGATATCAGAAGTGCTAATAGCATATGGAGCTACACTACGGGAGATGGCCTATATTCGGTGGCAATCTCCTCCGACGGGCAGTACATTGCCGCGGGAGGCTGGGATAACAAGACATATCTTTTTTCTAAAGACAGCTCCACCCCACTATGGAACTACACAACGGGAGGTTGGGTACGTTCGGTGGCAATCTCCTCCGATGGGCAGTACATTGCCGTGGGAAGCGGGACTCCCTTTAATGATGGCAATCTGTATCTCTTCAATAAAACCAGCTCCACCCCCCTATGGATCTTCACTAGAACAACTACTGTATATACGGTGGCAATCTCCTCCGACGGATAGTACATTGTCGCGGGATTTTACAACAAGGTCTATCTTTTTTCTAAAGCCAGCTCCACCCCACTATGGAGCTACGAAATGGAAGGTGGCGCAGATATAGTAATTTCGGTGGCAATCTCCTCCGACGGGCAGTACATTGCCGCGGGAGGTTTTGGTGACAAGATCTATCTTTTTAATAGAGACAGCTCCGCCTACTCCTATGGAATACCACTATGGAACTACACTGCAGGAGGACTAATAAATTCGGTGGCAATCTCGTCCGACGGGCAGTACGTTGCCGTGGGAAGCTATGATGACAAGGTCTATCTCTTTGATAACGCCAGCTCGACACCCCTATGGAACTATACTACGGGAGATGATGTACGTTCGGTGGCAATCTCGTCCGACGGGCATTACATTGCTGCGGGAGGCACGGATGATAAGGTCTATCTCTTTGATAACGCCAGTTCTACCCCCCTATGGAACTATACTACGGGAGATGATGTACATTCGGTGGCAATCTCGTCCGACGGGCAGCACATTACCGCGGGAGGCGGGGATAATAAGGTATATCTCTTCAATAAAGCCAGTTCTACCCCCCTATGGAGCTACACTACAGGAGGTACTGTAAATTCGGTAGCAATCTCGTCCGATGGGCAGTATATTGCCGCGGGAGGCCATGATAACAAGGTCTATCTCTTTGATAACGAGCCCTATCCATTTACATTGTCTACGGATGCCGATGTTCCTGATTTGGATGGTATTTTTTCTTTAAATTGGACTGCTTCTTCTGGCGCAACTAATTACTCTGTATATCAATACTCCAGCTTCATCTCGGAAATCAACGACAGTTTAACCCTTCTAGCGGATGAAATCACCGATCTAAGTTCATATTTGAACGGATATTCAGATGGAACCTACTATTTCATTGTCGTTGCAAATAACACTTACGGTGCGACCTTATCAAATTGCATTACTGTTGTGGTGGGCTTACTTCCGGGAAGCTTCATGTTATCTTCGAATGCGGGCGATCCCGATTACGATGGACTTTTTACTCTTTCTTGGACAACATCTTCAAGTGCAAGCAATTATTCTGTATATCAATACTCCAGTTTTATCACGGAAATTAACGGTAGTTTAACCCTTTTAGCGGACGAAATCACCGATCTGAGCTCAGGATTAAGCGGATATTCGAACGGAACCTACTATTTTATCGTTGTTGCGCATAATCAAATGGGAAATACTTCATCAAACTGTATTAGTGTAATCGTTGATAATCAATCGTTAACGATTATTACTCCAACTATTTCCTCTTCGTGGGAATGTGGTACTTCTCAGAGTATATCTTGGTCCTCAAAAGGGAGTATTTCGAATATTAAACTTGAACTCTATAGAAATGATGTGTTCGTTATGGAAATTATTTCAAGCACTGCTAATGATGGTGAATATTACTGGGTAGTCTCCACGGGACTCTTGAGTTCTGACGACTATCAGATAAAAATTATTGATGTATCTGATGCATCCATCCTAGCCTATAGCGAATACTTTGAAATAGAAAACACTTCAACAACAGAGCCACCTGGTATTCCGGGATATAATGTGTTATTACTTATTGCTACTTTAGGTTCAATCATGGCATTAATTATTAAAAAGCGTTCTAAATCCATGAAATAAAATTCTAAAAAAAATTATTTTTTTTTTCTTTAATCTTTATTTGAAATTGATTTAAATAAAATTTAACTCAATAGTCTCATTTAATCAAGCATAATTCAAAATTATGTTTTTATTTTAAAAATTAGAACTTAATAGAGTGAGATTCTTTGATATTAGCAGAAAAGAAATACGAACTTCACGAAGTCCAAAAAGGTTATACTAACAGAACTCTTTACATTAATCTTACCAATAATGAGATTCAGATAAAACCCGTTACCGACGGAATGAAAGAGAATTTTATCGGAGGTAAAGGTTTCGATCTTTGGCTTATGTGGAATGGACTCCCGCAAGATAAAATTGTAAAGTGGAACGATCCTGAAAACGAAATATGCATTTCTTCAGGACCTTTAGGAGGGAATATCTTTTATCCCGGATCTGGAAAATCTATTGTTACAACGATTTCTCCCCTAACAGATATTATCATAGATTCAAATGTGGGGGGATATTTCGGACCGTATTTAAAATTCTCAGGGTTCGATGCGCTTGAAATTCAAGGGAAGTCTCAACAAGAAGTTATTGTATACATAGATGGCGTAGAAGGAGTTGTTCAAATTAAAGAAGTTGAGGAATCAGAAAAGTTATCTAATTATTCTCATGAATTGACCCAGCAACTTACTGAGGTGTATGCACAAGATGATCGTGAAAAACAACGAATTTCTGTAGTAAGTACAGGCCCTGCTGCAAAACATACAAATTGGGGGTTGTTAAACTTTTCGTGGTATGTTCCTAGCCGAAAATGGGCGTCTAGTAAACAAGCTGGACGAGGGGGAATTGGCACCGTATTTACCGATAAAAATATTAAAGCATTAGTTTGTCGAGCACCAAAAGTTACGGTTAGTTCAAACAATCCCGCTAATTTAGAAGAAGCAAGAAAAATTGGGATCGCGCACACACAAGAAATAATTAAACTCGATCCTATCCAGAACGAAATGCGTAGAGTTGGGACTGGACACCTTCCAGACATTATGAATGTTACAGATCTCTTACCAACAGAGAATTATCGCTTCGGAGCTCATCGAGAAATTCGAGGGAAGGACATTCCTTACAATAGAAAGATCATGAGAGGTATATACTCTGGAAAAGAGGGAGGAGATGGATGTTGGATTGGATGTACAGTTAGTTGTTCTCATTATTCAGAGGGCTATGAAGTTCGAACAGGTCCTTTTAAGGGACAAAAATTAATCGTTGATGGTCCAGAATATGAAACAATAGCGGGTTGTGGCTCAAATTGGGGTGTATGGGATCCCAAATGGGTTTTAGAAGTAAATTTCTATTGTGATACTTATGGATTAGACACTATTTCAGTAGGAACAGGGATAGCCTTCGTAATGGAGTGCTATGAGGTAGGCATTCTAAATAAAGTAAGAACAGGAGGTTTGGAACTCAATTTTGGAAACGCTGAAGCTGCGGTTGAGTTGATTCATCAAATGGCTAGAGGTGAGGGCTTTGGAGTTACTGTTGGAAAGGGTATTAAATACATGAAACATTATTTTATCGAAAATTATGGAGCAGATGCACAATTTGTGCAAGATATTGGTATGGAACACAAGGGATTAGAATTTTCTGAGTATGTAACTAAAGAATCTTTAGCTCAACAAGGAGGATATGGGTTAACAAATAAAGGACCACAACACGACGAAGCTTGGCTTATTTTTGACGATGTAATTAGAAATTCGATTCCAACATTTGAGGATAAAGCTAAAGCTCTAAGATGGTTCCCATATTGGAGAACTTGGTTTAGTTTATGCGGTTTATGCAAACTTCCATGGAACGATATCCAACCAACGAGTCAAGCAGATTATCCCATCAAAGATCCTATTTCGGGAGAACTAGTTCGAGCAAAAATTCCTGATCACGTTGAAAACTATGTTAAATACTATTCCGCAGTTACAGGACATCAATCAACATCTGAAGATCTTATAAAGATGTCTGAAAGAGTGTACACATTTCAAAGGATTTTTAATATTAGATTGGGCAAAGGGCTGCGAGAACACGATTCTAATTTACCATATAGAGCCGTTGGACCGGTTACCCCACTTGAGTACGAGAGTCGAGAAGAGAGATATGATACTCAGTTAAAAGAGTTGAAAATCGATATTAAGGGCAAATCTACTGAAGAAAAAATTAAAATTATCCGAAAACATCGAGAAGAACAGTATAAAAAGCTCCAAGATGCGGTTTACTTAGAAAGAGGTTGGAATAAAAATGGTTGTCCCACAATTGATATTGTAAAAAGGTTGGGAATTGATTTTCATAAAATAATTGATATTATAACTCCTTATCAATAATAAAATATTATTTAAACTTGATTCTAGATGGAAAATATAACCAAACACCCCATTCTGGAAATTCCCGATAAGAAGAAAATAGGTTTTAAATTTGATGGAAAACCTCTTAACGGATTCGAGGGGATGGTTATATCTTCCGCTCTATTTTTAAATAAAATTAAAACTTTTGGTCATCATATAAAAGATAGCAGCCCGCAGGGACTTTTTTGCGCGAATGGCCAATGTTCTCAATGTAATGTAATCGCCGATGGAGTCCCAGTTAAAGCATGTATGACGCCATTAACTGAAGGTATGATAATTGAGAGCTGTAATGGTTTACCAGAATTACCTTCGGAAGATGATCGCGTTGAAGTCAGAGATATAAATGTAATAAATACTGAAGTCTTAGTAATAGGTGGAGGTCCTGCAGGACTTTCTGCTACAAAAGTTTTAGGAGAAAGTAATATTGATGTTATTTTAGTCGATGATAAATCAAAATTAGGAGGCAAATTAGTACTTCAAACTCATAAATTTTTTGGGTCTCAAGAAGATGTATATGCAGGTACACGTGGTATAGAGATAGGAAAGATACTCGGAGAAATAGTATCCAATCTTAAATCAGTAAAAATTTGGGTCAATAGTATAGTTATAGCGATTTTTAGTGATGGCTTAGTAGGGATTATCAAAGATATGGACGAATATGTTTTGATTAAACCTAAGTACTTATTAATTGCAACTGGCGCAAGAGAAAAGATGCTTGTATTTCCCGGTAACACGCTTCCTGGAGTGTATGGCGCTGGTGCTTTTCAAACCTTAGTAAATCGAGATTTGATAAAAGCAGCGGAAAATGTATTCATTGTTGGAGGAGGTAATGTTGGGTTAATAGCAGGATATCATGCGATACAAGCTGGGATAAATGTTGTAGGTTTAATTGAAGCTTTATCACAATGTGGAGGATATAAAGTTCATGAAGACAAATTAAAACGATTAGGTGTTCCTATCTATACGAATCACACGGTGATATCCGCAAACGGGAAAGATAACCTAGAATCCGTTACTATTGGTAAGCTAACGGATAGCTGGGATGTTGAACCTGGATCCGAAAAAACATTTGCTTGTGATACTCTATTAATCGCAGTTGGATTAGATCCTGTAAATGAGTTTTACCATAAAGCGCAGGAATTTAATATGAAGGTATGGATTGCTGGTGACGCCCAAGAAATAGCTGAAGCTTCTGCCGCAATCTTTACCGGCAAAATTGAAGCGTTAAAAATCTTAAAAGAAATTGGAGTTTCAATTACGGAAAATCTTGAAGAGTTAGAAGATTTCGCTAATATAATGAGAGCAAAACCTCCAGATCCTGTTCAAACGGAAGTGATAAGAAAGGAAGAAGGCATCTTTCCACTATTTCATTGTAATCAAGAAATACCATGCAATCCTTGTACGAGTGTGTGTCCTCAGCAGCAAATCAAGACGGTTGACGATTTAATTACTCAATTGCCGTATTTTATCGACGACCAAGATTGTATTGGCTGTGGAAAATGCGTAGCGGTTTGTCCGGGATTAGCTATAACTTTAATTGACTATAGAAAAGACAAAAATTCTCCAGTAGTTACTTTTCCTTTAGAATTAACTTCTGAAAAAATTGAAGTTGGTCGAACAGTCATGGTTGTTAGTAACGATGGGGAATTAGGAGAGTTTGAAGTTATACGAGCACGATTTCTTAATGAATTTCCCAAAACTCAATTAGTTTCAGTTAAGTTGCCTTCAAAAATTGCAAAAATTGCAGTTGGTATTAAACTTATAAAATCAAGTTATACTGAGGCAATAGATCTCTTTCAGCAACCATACACCGATGACGATATTATAGTGTGTAGATGCGAAAGAGTTTCGGTAGGGGAGATACGAAAATGGATTCGTTATGGAGTGCATGACTTTAACGAGTTGAAAGCATTAACTAAGGCGGGGATGGGAGCCTGTGGTGGAAAAACTTGCACCTCGCTAATTAATAGAATTTTCCGAGAAGAAGGGATAAAACAAGAAAATATTAATCCAGGCACAAAACGACCGATGTTTGTAGAAGTTCCTATGGGCGCTTTCGCGGGAATAAAAACAAAGAAAGGAGGTAAATAGTTTTGGTGGAATACGATGTTATCATCGTAGGAGCTGGAAGTATAGGCGTCCCAACTGCTTTAGCCACAGCAGAAAGTGGACTTAAAACACTTGTCATTGATAGTTTACCTTCTGTCGCTCAAGGCGATAATAAACACGCTATTGGGGGAATTAGGGCAACTCATTCACTTAAAAGCAAGATTTGGTTATGCCAGAGATCAATAGATATTTTTGCTTCTTGGAAAGAATTGTATGGAGACGATATTTGGTGGGAACAAGGTGGTTATTGCTTTCTTGCATTTACTACTGAACACGAACAAATGCTAAAGACTTCAGTTCGCCAGCAAAAAGAATATGGATTAAATATAGACTATTTGGATGCAGAAAAGATCAAAGAATTAGTACCAGGAATAAATGATGATAATTTATTAGGTGGTACATATAGCCCTGAAGATGGAAATTCATCTCCTTTATTAGCACTTCATGCATTTTATCGTAAATCAAAAGAATTTGGTGCAGAATATAACTTTAACGAAAAAGTTATTGCTATCACGATACAGAATAAAAATGTAACAGGCGTAAAAACTAATAAAGCAGAATACAAAACACAAACAGTAATTAACGCAACAGGAGCTCACGCTATAGATATTGGTAACATGATTAATATTGATTTACCTGTTGTTCCAGAAAGCCATGAGGCAGGGATTACTGAACCCGTAAAAAAATTCTTTTCTACGATGATAATAGATATTAAACCTGCTATAGATAAGACATTTGGAAACTCAAAAAATTACTATTTCTATCAAAATAAAGAAGGAAAAATCCTATTTTGCCTTACACCAGAACCTAAGATTCCCGGATTGAATCGTTTCGAAACTAGCTCATTTTTACCACAAATCACAAAGCGAATGGTTAATTTACTGCCACGATTAAAAAACATCAAAATTAGAAGGACTTGGAGAGGATTATATCCTATGACTCCTGATGGAAACCCTATAATTGGTAAAATCGATGACATTGATGGATACATTAATGCTGTCGGTATGTGTGGCCAAGGTTTTATGCTTGGACCTGGACTCGGCGAGCTTCTTAGTCGTGTAATCATAGAAAAGTTAAGTTCGAAAGATCTTCAAATGTTAGGAGAACTTGCTTACGGTCGTGATTATTATAAAATAGAAGATTTAAAGTAAAAAAAATAAATTATTATTTGATATATTTATTAATAGATCAATATAGGCTATTAATCCTTGAATATCTATTTAAAAAAAGTAAAATGATGTTAAAATGGTTCGACATTTAGTAAAAATTTCTGATTTTTCTAAAGCGGAAATTGAGAAGATTATAAAAAAGGCAATAGAAATTAAGAGGAATCCACAAGATTTTAGATCTAGTCTTAAAGGAGAAACGCTTTTAATGATATTTGAAAAGCCTTCCTTAAGAACAAGAATCTCCTTTGAAGTAGGAATGCAACAATTAGGAGGTCATGCTATTTTTTATTCAATTAAGGATTCTCCTCTTGGTAAAAAAGAAAATATCCAGGATACAGCAAAAGCGGCTTCAAGGTATGTAAATTTAATAGCAGCAAGATTGTTTAAAAGACACGATATGTGGGATTTAGCTAAATACGCGGAAGTGCCGGTAATCAACATGCTGGATGATTTCGCACATCCTTGCCAAATGATGGGAGATTTCTTGACAATAAAAGAGAAAAAAGGAAGATTGGATAATCTTAAAATTGGTTATTTCGGAGATGCCCATAATAATGTAACTTACGATTTAATGCGGATTGCTGCGATTTTTGGGCTGACTTTAGATGTTGCTTGTCCCATTGGAACAGAATACACGCCTGAACAAGTCGTTCTTGATGAAGTTTCTCAAATATCAAAGAAAACTGGAGCAAAAATAAGCGTGATCCACGATGCTTATAAGGCTGCGAAGGACTCTGATGTAATATATACCGATTCTTGGATGTCTTACGGCATTCCAGCTGAAAAAGAAGAAGAGCGGCGGATAATATTCACGCCATTCCAAGTTAACTCAAAAATAATGGAAACAGCAAAACCAGACGCAATTTTTATGAACTGCTTACCAGCAAAAAGAGGTTATGAACAAACTACTGAAGTTATAGATGGTCCTCAATCATTTGTATTCGATCAAGCGGAAAATAGATTACACGCTCAAAAAGCTATAATGCTCTTCTTACGAGATAAGTTTTAAATAATAAGTAAAATATTATTATTTTTCATTTGCTTTTATATTGTTTGTAGTAAAGGTTCTCTTGAATGAAAACTCTAATTGTTGCGCTTGGAGGAAATGCTCTCATAAAACCGGGAGAAAGAGGAACACCCGAACAGATGATTAATAATCTACAAGCGCCTATAAAGCAAATTGCTGAATTATCAGAAAAATATCATATTATTATTACACATGGGAATGGACCTCAAGTAGGTGCACTACTTCTTCAACAAGAAGCGTCTGATGAGATTACGAAAATGCCTTTGCAGATATTAGTCGCTGAAACTCAAGGACAAATAGGATTTTTAATTGAATCTACTCTTGACGAGGAACTCATGCGACTTGGTACGGATCTAGAAAAATATTTCTTAACAGTTTTAACTTATGTTGAAGTTGACCCTAATGATATAGCTTTTGTTCGCCCTACCAAACCAATTGGGCCGACATACAAAAGAAAACGCCCTGGGTATGTAAAAACTTCAAAGGGATGGAGGCGCGTTGTCCCTTCACCAAAACCAATAAGGATAATTCAATCTCGAGAAATTCAGAAGTTAATACGGGAAAATTTTATCGTTATATCATGTGGTGGTGGTGGAATTCCTGTTATTAAAGAAGGATCTCGTTTTCAAGGTGTTGAAGCGGTTATCGACAAAGATTTAGCTAGTGCAAAATTAGGAGAACAGATAAATGCAGATATCCTCTTAATTGCTACAGATGTCGAAAAAGTCGCTTTAAATTATGGAAGAGTTGATTATAAATACCTCGATAAGGTTTCAACTACAGATGCTAAAAATTATTTAAAACAAGGGCATTTTCCTCCGGGAAGCATGGGTCCTAAAATTCAAGCAGTTATTAACTTCTTAGAATCAGGCGGTGAGCAAGCTATTATTACATCAATAGAAAAAATTAAAGAAGCTCTCGAAGGTAAGGCAGGTACTCATTTCTTTATAGAAGATAATAAAAAAATATAGAACATAATTGAATGTTAAAACTTTTAAACTACTAGTACATCTTCGATAATTTTAAGAGCCCAGTCGATTTGATCCTTAGTTATAATTAGCGGAGGGGCAAAACGAATACTAGTAGAATGAGTATGTTTTGCTAATATTCCATTATCTTTAAATAATTCTACTATATGTCTTGCATCTGATTCAAACTCGATCGCCATCAATAATCCTTTACCTCTAACCTCTTTTATAGGTACTATTGTCTTCTTTTCTGCTATTTTGCGAAGACCATCCAAGAAATAGGTTCCGAATTCTTTGGACCGTTGCGCTAAATGATCATCGATATGGACTTCTAAAGATTTCATAGCGACAGCTGAAGCTAAAGGATTTCCACCAAATGTGCTTCCATGAGTTCCAGGTTTAATAACATCAGGACCAATGACATCTTTAGTAGAAACTACTGCAGAAACGGGGTAAACGCCACCTCCAAGTGCTTTTCCAAGTAAAATCACATCAGGTTTCACATTTTCGTGATCACACGCAAGTAATTCTCCGGTTCTCCCAAAACCAGTCTGTATTTCGTCAGCTATCATTAGAACATTATATTTTATGCAAATTTCTCGAACTTTTTTAATAAATCCCTCTGGAGGAACTTTAACCCCTGCCTCTCCTTGAATTGGCTCGAATAAGAAAGCTGCTACATTTTCAGGACCTAATTCCAATATATTTTTTTCCAATTCTTCAGCATCTCCATAAGGAATTGTAATAAAACCAGGAGTGTAAGGTCCAAAATTACCGTAATATCTTACTGCTTCTATGTCTGTGCTAAATCCTACAATTGTTATAGATCTTCCATGAAAATTACCTCTACAGATAATTATTTTAGCTTCATTTTTAGGTATTTTCTTTTTAATGTAGCCCCAAGCTCTGGCAACCTTTAACCCAGTTGATACCGCTTCAGTACCGGTGTTCATGGGAAGGGCCATAATACCTGATTTATTAGGATCATTTACATGAGGTCCTATTACTTCGCATAAGCGTTTAAGAAAGGGACCCATTACATCGTTATAAAAAGCTCGAGAAGTTAAGGTAACTTTTTCAGCTTGTTCTTTTAAGGCCTTAATAATTTCTGGGTGACAATGTCCCGCATTTAGCGAAGAGTAAGCAGATAGGCAATCCAAATATTTTTTACCCTCAGGATCGTAAACCCATACTCCATCTGCTTTAGAAATCACTACGGGGATAGGATGATAGTTATGAGCACAATATTCATTATCCATTTCTATATAATCTTTTGAATTTGGCATAGAACTTCACAATTGATTTTAGTTATATGTATATCAGATAATTTATATTATTTTTTGATAAAATAGTAATTTTTGTTATGATGGATATAATTGGGAAATGTGTGGGTATAGATAGTATAAGAACTCGGAAGAAAGTATAAATATTCTTAGATAAGAATAAAAGAGAAAGAAAATTTAATTTCTACTATTAATATGTAGTAATTGTGAATGTGGAATGAAGCTTCCCAGTAAATATCTATATAATCTGATTGTCGCAAACCTTCTATGGAGTTTTATCCCTATAATTGTAAAGGGTTTATTTTCAGAGATTTCAATTATGACTATAATATTTCTTCGTTTTTTCATTTCTGGGATATTTTTATTTGTTATAGCAGTTTCACTGGTGCTTGTTAACAATTACCGGAATAGTGAGAAGAAAATTAGCCTAAAGGGATTATTTTTAAATAAAATTTATATCATTAGAACGTTTATTTTATCAGACTTTAATTGTCAAAACTTAATAAGCAAGTTAAAGAAATATGAATTAGCTAGATCTAATTAAAATAATTGAGGATTAGGGTAAGATGTATGAAATAGCATCAGTTATTATATCAGCTGTTCTATTTATAGCGATAATGATAATCTTTACAAATGAGCGAATAGATTATATTTCATTTACATTACTGTCAGCAGTTATTGCTTGTGTTATTGCAGGTACAATCTTTGGTGTTGGGTTTACAGAATTTATAACCTATATCGAATTTGAACCGTTATTTTTTATAATCTGTATGCAAATTATTGTTGCTATTTTGGAAGAACATAAAATATTTAGGTGGATCATCTTGAAAACCCTTCATTGGACGAAAGCTGATCATAGAAAATTCTTCTTTTTAATCTGCATTATGGCAAGTATGACATCAGCATTTATCTCTGATATTACAGTAGGGATTATTTTTGTACCCCTTGTCATACGAGCATGTAGAATATTGAAAATTAATCCAGCACCTTATCTTTTTGGCCTAAGTTTTACGATTAATATCGGGTCAATTTATACTCCTTTTAGTTCAGCTGAGAATATTCTTATAGCGAACGCTTTTTCACTTAATTTTGCTTACTTCATAACTAATTTTTCTCTAATTGTTATTCCAACCCTAATTTATACCCTTTTCCTTATAGATTTTACTATGCTTAGAAAACAGGAACCCCCTCCTGAGAGTTATAGGAAAATTCTTCTTGATATCATGGATCCTAACATGATTATTGTTAATAAAAAGAAATTTATCTTCAATTCAATATTTTTTGTGGGTATAATTATGGGATTCATCATTATTCCTGAAGCTTATATAGTTGCTGTTGTTGGTGCAGTGATAATGTGTCTTATAAATAGAAAAAACTTTACAGAAATTCTTCTAAAAACTGATCTAAAGGTTATTACATTTTTTATAGGAATATTCCTCCTTATGGGTACAATGCAAATAAATGGAACTTTTATATTTATTGGTGATGTAGTAGAAGGCTTTATCTCGGATAATCCTCTTATAGCTGCTATAACCATTTTGATGATGATAAGCGTATTATCAGGTTTTTTAGCCCAAATTCCAACAGCTCTTGTATTTATCACATTAATGGAAAATATTTATGGTATAGGGGAAGTTCCTAACCTTGTTATTATGGCAATCCTCCTTGGAATAAATATTGGCTCTAATTTTTTACCACAAGGAGCTGCATGTGATTTAGTAACCTTAAATCTAGCAGAAAAAAATGGCGTAGAAGATTTTAACTATACCTCATTATTAAAATATGGTTCTGTGATGACTTTAATACATATTGGAGTTAGTATTATCTACTTAATTTTATTTTCATTATTTATTCCCTAGTCTTAAGTAATGGAGAAGTATCATGATTTATTCATTATGGTTAGTTGCTTCCATAATTTTGCAGTTATAGGAGCCATAAATATCCCTTCTTGGCGTAGTGGATTTCTGGTTTAAACAATTCATCCTAGAACAGAATAATTTATTTTAAAAGTACCAGAGTAACGGGATAGTAAGAATAGAATACGATACGGAATTATGCTATGGTAAATTGCATTTTTAATCAGAATTTTTAAATAAGAATGAAAAGAAAAAGTGAGTTATTAGAGAAAACCTTATTTATTCAAATGTTCAAACATTTGCTTATTTCTTTTATACACTTTCATATATTCAGCAAAGAGTTTTTGATATGTTTCGGTAGTATTGGAATTTGGTTTATATTCTTTCTTAATTTTTATCAAAGGAATCGCTTCTGAGAAGGATTTGAAAATGCCCAAGCCTACTATTGAAACTATAGCTGAACCCTTTGCTCCAGCTAAATCAGGTTCTAACAATTGCACTATGTTTCTATTTAAAATATCGGATAAAATTTGGCACCAGATTTCAGAATTAGCTCCCCCACCGATAACGTTGATCCTTTTAGTTTCACCCACGAGCTTCTCAATAATTCGCAGGGCCCATTTAATGTTATAGCCCACTCCCTCATATATCGCACGAAGTAAATCTTCTCTCGTATGGTTGAGACTTAGATTATAAAAACCCGCCCTGACCTTAGAATCGTTCAGAGGACTTCTTTCCCCAAACATCCATGGTGTAAAAATTAGGTTCTTCGCTCCCACTGGGCTAGATTTAACCATTGAATTCAAATATTCATACAATCCTTTTACATCTCCCGTATAAGCTTCCACTTTATCTTTAAACATTTGATTTACAATCCAATCAAGACAAGCAGCGCCCGTTTCCTGCTTGGAAATGCATAAATAGTTATCTTGGGACGAACTAATGCTTCCAGTATAATGTACAAGGTCCTTCAATCTTTCAGATGTATGTGCTGCAACCCAGTCAGAAGTTCCTAAGCAAATGATTGGTTGATTATCTAAAATCGCTCCAGATCCTATTGCTGCTGAAGTCAAATCTCCAGAGCCAACGAATACTGGGATTCCCTCCACCAATCCGAACAGTTCTGCAGCATCCTTGGTTAGATCTCCTGCTTTTTCAACTGACCTTCTGATCTCGGGTAATTTTTCCTTATCGATATTAAATTTTTTTAGAATTTTATCAGACCACACGAACTTTCCGGGATTGCTATCCATCATCCAAGAAGTATGACCCAAATCCCGGGAAGTAACTGCTTTTTTGGTACATTTATAAATAATAAAATCCTTCACGCTCAAAAACTTATATGTTTTTTTATAAACATCTGGTTTATGCTCTTTAATCCATAAGATATGAGAAATTGGGTCTTTACCATTCACACCAGGAGCCCCTCCTGTAACCTTAATGAACAGGAGTAACTTTCTCAAACCAAATCCCGCAATTTTTATTAATCCTTTTGTAAATTTATGAGTCATGATCGATGCCCTTGTATCGAGCCAACTTATGCATCGCATCAATGCATTTCCTTCTTGATTGATTGAAATTGTGCAATTCATTTGACAGTCGAAAACCATTGCGATAATGTCTTGTTTATTAATATTTGTATTTTGCATAATCTCATTTGTAGATTTCTTTACCGCATTCCAAAAATCTTCGGGTTCTTGCTCTGCCCATCCTTCTTTTGGGTAATAAATAGGATAGGATATTTTTTCATGATGAATCGCATTCAATTCTAAATCGAAAAGAACAGCTTTATCACCTGTTGTTCCCAAATCATGTGACAAAATATATTGAGTAGTCATAATGCTTTTTCACTTTTTGTGATTATTTATAAATATACTATAATTTCTAAGGTATTTTATACTTCTTCTTTTATCTGTTTAAAATATAACGCCAAGTTATATTCATATTATGTTCTTTGATGTCCTTGTAAGAAGTATTATAAATAGCCTTATTATCTTCCATTTCTTTACTCTTTCCCTTTTTTTTCAATTATTTTTTATCGTTTAACGCTTTTGTTATAGAATGTACCATCTTCAAAACTTTGTTGAACCCCTCTTAATAACATGTTTATTTGATGTTTTACCAAATAATTTAATAACCAACTGCCTGTCCATCTTTTCTAGGATCAGAAGCTGCTAAATATCCTTTTTCAAGCTTATAAATGATTTGAGCGCCTCCAAATTCAAAATAATGTCCTTTCGTAACTTGATGACCTAATTTAATCAGATGATGATACAATTGTGGTTTGAATCCCGGTTCTAATCCTAAATCTAATCCTTGAAGTACTCTCCAGCGAGGGGCATCGACCGCGGTTTGAGGATTCTGTTCATATTCAAAGATACGTAACATCATCTGCACATGCCCTTGTGGTTGCATTGACCCACCCATTACGCCAAAACTCATAACAGGAGATCCATTTTTAGTTATAAACGCGGGAATGATAGTATGATATGGTCGCTTTTTTGGACCTACTTGATTGGGATGGCCTTCAATTAAATTAAATCCATTTCCTCGATTTTGAAGGCTAATCCCAGTATTTGGTATTACAATTCCAGATCCGAATCCCATATAATTAGATTGAATATAAGATACCATCATACCTTCTTCATCCGCTGTGGTTAGATAAACTGTATCACTATTAGATGTTATACCCTCTTCAAATTTCTGAGCTTTTTCTAGATTAATCGAATTCGCTCTTTTTTCTAAATATTTTTCTGAAAGTAAATGTTTAGGATCGAACTTAAGATATAAAGGATCAGAAATATATTGGTAAGCATCCGCAAAACCTAATTTCATCGCTTCAGCTTGGAGATGTATGGATTCTGTAGAATCAACATCGAAAGAAGACATCTCAAAATTCTTAAGTATACCTAATGTTAGTAAGGCAGTTAGTCCTTGACCATTAGGGGGTATTTCATTTAGCATGAATCCATTGTAATCAATTGAAATCGTTTTTTCCCAAGTTGAGGAGTGATTTTCTAAATCTTCTAAAGTTATTGACCCGCCGGTTTTATCGGAATGCTCTACTATTTTTTTTGCTAATTCTCCGAAATAAAAAGCATCTCCTTCTGTTTCAGCTATAAGTTGTAAAGATTTTGCTTGTTCAGGTGATTTAAAAACTTCACCTGGAATTGGAGCCCTTTCATTTGGCATAAAACAATTATGAAAGTCTGGAAACTTTTTCTTTTTATACATTTTAGAAAGGATTTCCCAAACTTGAGCAGTAATAGGGGATACGATAAATCCATCTCGAGCATATTTTATTGCAGGTTCAAATAGCTCTTTAAATTCTAATCTTCCATATTTTTTTGATAATTCTTTCCAAGCTGAAACTGCTCCAGGGATTGTAACAGAATCCCATCCTAACAGTGGCATAGATTTTTTATGCGAAAAGTGCTCTGGTGTCCATGTTGCTGGAGATCTTCCAGAAGCATTTAATCCAACAAGATTTTTACCATCCCATAAAATAGCAAATGCATCGCTTCCTATACCATTATTAACTGGTTCAACCACCGTAAGCGTTATAGCAGATGCTACGGCAGCATCTATGGCGTTTCCCCCCTTTCTTAGCATGCTTAGTCCGGCTTGGCAGGCAAGAGGTTGAGATGTAGAAACAATATTTTCTGCTAACACTGGCATTCTTCTAGAAGGATATGGGAAATCCCATCTAAAATTCTCTTTCAAAATTTAATTTACACTTTTTATTATGAATATTTTTATTGATTAAATTTCTAAAGCTATTAATATCTTTATCATTCGTCTTGATAATTGAGCAATTCATTTTCGATTTTTTTTATCAATTCGAGAGAAAAAGGGACGGCATTCGCCAGAGCATTGACAAACTGATAAATTTTGTCAAAACCATGTAAATTTTCTATCATAACCTTTTCTTTTTCAATATCATCTTTGATAGCATTAATACTATCAGCAAATCCTGAGATACCTTTTGTAAGGTCGCTGAATGAATGAATAAAGGCTATTATGGGATTTCTCATTGAATAAGTAATTTCTCCCGTGGTAGAAATACTAGTTTTTTCGATAAGGTTCATGGAAATTAATTCGTTTAATTCTTGTGATATCGTTCCTCGCGAAAATCCCGTTAATTCTTGTAATTTTTCTTGAGTCAAGGATTTTCGGGTAATAAAATAAATTTTAATTGTCTTGAAAGTAGTTTTTTGTCCAATAAAAAGAGAGTAGAACATTAGGAATTTAAAAATATCCTTTTCAATCTCTCTTATTTCATCATTGAATTCTTCTATCATATTCAAGTATTGTCCCCTTTCAGTTCTTTTATAAAACTTGATTCTTTTATTTTTTCTAGCAATTTCACATTGTATTCAAAAAAGTTAATCATTTGCATTACTCTTTTTGAGAGAATTTCATAACCACTCTTATCTTTATTTTTTTCTAATTCTTGAACTTTTCTTTTTAAGAATGTAATTGCGAGTTCATTAGATTCAGATTTATAAGATCCAATATTTGAAGCAACATCTGCCATATTAGCTCCAAAAGTGTAGATATATTCGCGTGTTCCTTCTAAAGGTTCTTTTTTTATTGCAGGAGTACTCGACAATATTTTTAAAGTCTGGGAAATAGCCCCCTTTGAAAAACCTGTTAACTCTCTAAGTTGTGATTGAGTTAAGCTTCCATGAAGTAGTAAATAACCTATAATTGAACCAAATACAGCATTCTGACCTTTGATTTTACCGGCTTCTACCAATATATCTATTACTCGCTTTTCATAAACTCTCACTTTCCCTTCATAAATATGCGATTTATTTTTTAAATGCTGAGCATGACAGAGATCAAATGTTTCTTCCATTGCTTTCCATAAAATGATAGCCTTGTCATCGTTAATATCGAATTCTTTAATTTTATTTTTTAATTGATGTAAAGAATCATTGTTCCATAATGGATTAATGAGGAAATCTTTAATTTTCTCTTTAAGGTAATTAATATTTCCTCCTATATTTTGACTCAAATATTCTTGAGTTATGGCCTTCGTTAATTCTAAAATATGTCTAAACTCATCTGAATCTGTTTTCATTGATAGTGGATATAAAATATAGCAACTTCAAATTATGTTCCTTAATTATGGTATGGAAATACTTATTATTAAGTCTTTTCAAATTATATGAACTTTCCATTTTTCATTTTCACTAAAAATGAAAATATTTATATACGCAAAAAATATTTAATATTATGGTAAGAATACATTTTTCAAAAAAGGTGAAAGAAAAATGAATGCTATCGAAATAAAAGATTTAAAAAAATATTATAACAAAGGGAAGATCAAAGCAGTTGACGGAATTTCGCTTAAAGTTCCAAAAGGAGCAAGATTTGGATTTTTGGGTCCGAACGGTGCCGGAAAGACAACAACGATTAGATGCATTTTAGGATTTCTCAATCCCGATAGTGGAATAACCGTAATTAATGGCGAAGAAATTAACCCGAAAAAAGATGTTAAGTTTAAGAACCAAATAGGGTACTTACCAGGAGAGCTTGGTCTTTATAAATATATGACAGCTGACCAGTTGATTAAATATTTTGCCAAACTATTTGACATCGAAATAGACTGGAAATTCATTAAAAATGTCACAGAAAGACTTGAAATTGAAATGGATAGGAAAATGGGGGTACTTAGTAAAGGAAACAAACAAAAAGTAGGTGTTTTAACCGCTCTAATGGGTAAATTCGATATATTGATAATGGATGAACCCACTTCAGGTCTTGATCCTTTGATGCAATCAGAATTTTATAGGATTATTTCAGAACGCCAAGCCGAATCTAATTGTACTGTATTTGTATCTAGTCACGTGCTTCCAGAAATTGAGAAATTTTGCGATCGAGTTGCTATTATTAAAAATGGCAAAATAGTAGAAGTTTCTAGTGTTCAAGAGCTTAAAAAAAAAAGTTTAAAACGATTTGAACTAGATTTTGAAAACAATAAAAGTTTAACTGAATTTAATTCATTTTTGTTGTCAGATTTCCCTGAAGCTATTGTAAAACAAAAATATCAACAAAGAATTGAATTCTTGCTCCCTTACAGCCAGTCTCGCGAAATTTTACAGTATTTAAGTAAAAATACATGGGCGGGTATCCCTATTAAAGACTTTGACATTACTCATTCAACTTTGGATAATATATTTCTCGAATATTATAAGGATTCTAATTCTAAAGGAGGGGATGTTATTTGAAGTTAATTCAAACAACTATAAAAGAATTAAAGTACAACATTAAAGCTATTATAATTATGGGATTATTTTTTGGATTATTCTTTTTAGCATTTATGGCTATGTTTGATCCTACGCTCTTTGAAGATATGGAGGCATTACTTGCGAGTTATCCTGAAGCAATAGTACAAATGGTGGGTGAATACATTGCGTTAACTACATTTGGAGGATTCTTAAATGTATATCTTTTCTCAATGACTTGGTTTTATTTTGGTTTTTATTTTATAATAAAAGCAGCACAAGATATACCAAAAGAAATCGAAGATAAAACGATTGACATTATTTTATCAAAACCTATAAAGCGTTGGAAATTTGTTATAGGTAAATATGTAAAGCATGTCATAACTGCATTTATCCTTGTTGTTTTTTCAATTCTTGGAGTTCTTATTGGTGTCTTCAGCTTTCCAAATATAAATCCTAGCGAAATATACTTTACCGAGCTATACACAGTATTCCTTTGGCTCTTTGTATTTTTAGTGGCTTTAATAAGTACCTCATTATTCTTTTCGACATTTCTCCGACCCAGGCGAGCGCTTACATTTAGCTTTGCAATTATAATATTTTTTTATATTGTAGGAATATTTTGGGAAGCGTTTCCAGAAGCAATACAAGGCATGAAATTTGCAAGTGTCTTTTACTATTTCGAAACTTCGAATCTACTCGTAAATCATGTGTGGGATAACGTGCTACTAAATATTTTAATTCTAACGGGATATTCAGCTTGTATGGTAGGTTTATCAGTGTTTATTTTTAATAAGCGAGATATTCCTGTCTAAATTTTTTTTTATTTCATTATTTATGAAATTAAATAACATAACTGGATCATATACCTTATGTATATTACCGGTTATAAATTTTTATTGTAAAATATGTTCAAATTGTTAGAATTGTTCTATTTATGAATACCTGTATCTATATAGGGTTTTTTAGAATAGAGAATTTTAGTTTTTTTCTTATTTAATTCTTCAAAAAGTACTTCTTCGGTAAATTCTTTAAGATTTAATAATGTCCAACCGTGAACGCCTCCACTTACTAATCCATCTGGTTTATGCATATCTGTCCCAGTAAGCATTCCAATTTCTCCCATGTGTTCCATACAAAAATCATAGGATTCTTGATCAAAGACATTTTCCGGTTGAGAATCATCATTAACAATCTCGATATAATCAATTCCCCATTCCAATAGAGTTTCCCGGGTTGGATGATTTTTATATTTCGCTTCTTTTATACTCCATGGAATATGATTACAAACAACAATACCCCCTTGATCGTGAGCTTTATTAATTGCTTCAACAATTTTCTCATCTTTAGGTTTATAGGATACTCTTGTGTCCCACTTTGAAACCCCGAGAAAATTTAAATGGATTCTAGTAGTCGTCCATTCAATTCCACTAGTAATAAGAATTTTTTTTTTTATGTATTCTCCCTTAATTTTATTTATTTTTTCTAAATGCCGCATATTATTATGATCAGTTATAGTCAATGCGTTGAACCCCATAGCAATATGCCATTCAACATTTTGCTTAATTGTAAGTACTCCATCACTGAAGTATGTATGAGAATGATGATCATAAATCAAATTATAAGCCTTTTTATCATATTCCGGGAGTATATACGGTTTGCTTTTTTTCCAATCATCATCAGAATAAGCACTTGAGTGAGGCATAACCCTATATGAATCTCATTTAGATTTTCTTTTATAAATTTCTTTTACAAAATATGTTGCTACATTCTCAGAAAAAGTGTTAGGACCAAAGCCCGCGTCAAATCCTAATTCCTTCGCAAGTTCATTCGAGATTCTTGGACCACCACAGATTAAAACGACTTTATCTCTTATCTCTTCAGCTTCTAGTAGATCGACCAGATTGCTTAAATTTCTCACATGAATATCTTTCTGCGTCACAGTTTGGGAAACAAGAAGTATATCAGCTTCAAGTTCTATAGCTTTTTTTACGAATGTTTCGTTTGATACTTGACTGCCAAGACTATAAGCATCAATCATTTCGTACCCTTCTAAACCATAATGTCCAGCAAAACCTTTTCTGTTCATAATCGCGTCGATACCTACTGTGTGAGCGTCAGTCCCCGTTGTAGCACCTATAACAATCAATTTTCGCTTTAAGTTTGTTTTAATGAAATCATTTATTTCTTCCATCGTCATCGCCTCAATTTCTATAGATTCCACTTTTATCTTAGTATAATCGATAGAATGTTTAAGACTTCCATATAACACAAAATATGTGTATCCCTTATCTAAAGATACATGATATGCTACTGAAGGTTCTTCTATCCCCATCTTTTTACCCAGTTCTAATGCTGCAAATATAGCTTTTTCTCCGTCATCTACAGGAAGAGTAAAGCTAACTTGAACTTTTCCATCATTCATTGTGTCTCCATAAGGTTTGATTTTAGTTAAATCAAAATTCTTGTCAAATTCTTTCTTTTCTGTAGAATAGAGTCCACCACCCATTATTTTTGACCTCCTAAGTGTAATTCTTTTGACATGAATTCTAGGAAGGGATTAAAATAATCTTTGCTTTTTAGAATTACACCGTTTAATCCTTTCCCACCATCTATGGGTCTTTTAATCTGTGCGAATATCCCTTTTTCAATTGTCTTAAATAAACCTTCTTTTTCTATATTAGTTAGAAGTTCAAGAGCTTTATTTAATACTTCGTTTGCGCGTCGTTGCATTATCCCCCCTTCCTTAAATATGATTTCGTCTCCTAAATCTTTCATATTTTTAAAAATATATTGTGCATTTTCAATGGACAAAGCCCGATCTGACATGAATGGAGTGTGGATTGCTTCCGTTAACATTCCTAATAAGTGAATTCTTTGATTTGTAAGAATTGTAATAATGTTAAATAATGCGTCTTGGACCTGACCTTTGAAAATATTTCCAGTCATATATTTAGTCGGGGGCATGTATTTCAAAGGAGCATTTGGAAAAATCTCGCGAGCCATTTGTGCTTGAGCAAGTTCGTAAACGAATCCATTTTCCAAATCAGGGTTCATTTCAAACGCATGTCCTAAACCCATTTGCTCTTCACTTAAACCTGCTAATTTCGCAAATTGTTCATTAATAAATTGTGATGCTAGCACAGTATGAGCTGCATCATAAGCGTCATCAGTAGTAAGATAATTATCCTCCCCTGTATTGATGATTACACCTGCATACGCATTTATCATTCTTGAAAAATATTGATCAATTATCGTTCTTTGCATGTTTATATCCCTAAATAAAATGCCATATAGAGCATCGTTTAACATCATGTCTAATCTTTCAAATGCTCCCATCGCAGCAATCTCTGGCATACAAAGTCCTGAACAATAGTTAGTAAGTCTGATATATCTACCTTCTTCCTCACTAACCTTATCTAAAGCTGACCTCATAAGACGGAAATTTTCTTGTGTTGCATAGGTTCCTCCAAAACCTTCAGTTGTGGCACCGTAAGGTACATAATCTAATAAACTTTGTCCAGTAGAGCGTATTACTGCTATAACATCGGCCCCTTGTCTTGCTGCTGCTTGTGCTTGAACAATATCCTCAAAAATATTTCCTGTAGCAACAATTAAATATATTAGTGGTTCCGTTTTTTCCCCATATCTATTAATTAACTCTTCTCTATCTTGCTTGTTTCGTTTAATTGTTTCCAAACTTTTCTGTGTTAATGAGTTTAATACTTCTTTTATCTCAGATATGTTGCTTAAAGGAAACTCTGTCAATATTAATTGTTCTTGAGAAACTTTTCCTGCAATATTCTGGGGAGATAAATTAGTATGCAAAATGGTATTCCCAAGGTATAATGCAATGCCATTATTGATTAGCCCTGATTTTTGAACATGATTTACTACTACATTAGGTAATGGAACTCCAAACTCATCTACCCCATCGATCCCTAATAATCTACAAATAGTTCTTTCAATCGAAGTAGTGGTGTGTTTATCAATGAACTTTTGAGTATCATTTGCAATAATTCTCGCTATTTTTCTCGCATTTTCCACTAATGTAAAATCCAAATTTAATTTATTCATGTGAGTTTCATCTCAAAAGATAATTGTATTAATCTAAAATTTAAGTTATAAGTTGTCACAAGGACCAAGATTGAATATAGGAACTTTAATTCTCTCTTGTAACAACCTCATGAACTTGTTATTTTCAAATTCATACCCTAGTGGTGATGTGTGATTAACTGTAATCGCAATTAAATTAATTTGATCTAGCACCTTTAAGTGCCCTCCTTTTTTTATAAATTTATGAAAAGCTTGCTTGCTAATAAATATTTTAGTAGGATCTGTAGTGATAATAATTATAGATTTTATTCTTTTATTGGTTACATATTCATCTAAAATGCTATCAGTTATCGCTCCTTTAATTACCAGATATTTAGCATCTTTAGTTAATTGGTCAAAAATTACTTTAGAGTATCCTAAAGCCGTAGGTTCTTCTAATTTAATAGATGAATAATCTTCGTTAATAATTCCTACTTGAGCATTGAGGAATATCTCCTTGCTAATTTTCGGGATTTTATCGTCATTAATTCTCTCTATGTTAAATAAATTGTAAATATGGGAAGTTAGTTCAACAACCCTTTCCATGTTTCGGGATACAGATGCTCCTGTGGATAATATTGTTGCATCAGATATAAGCGGTGTTGCGAAGGATTTTCTATCAAATGCACCATCAATAAAAATCACATCGCAACCTATCTTTAACATCTCGTTACATAAGACTTTTAGTTGTTTATTCATCGAAGGGCCTGCTAATTCAACATATCCTTTAATTTTTGCTCTATAAATATTGATAATCCCGAGTGGCGTAGTGAAATCAGTGCCTTTAATAAGTTCGGTCTCTATATCGCTATTCTTTAAAGAATCTACCGCTGTAGCAAAGATTGTTCCTTCTTCAACTATAATCTTAGGTTTTGGGAGTTCTGTAATCGTATCGTAAGGTTCTCCATCTCGACCTATGGATGTGACTCCAATTATATGGTTATCCTTTAATAAATTAATTATATGATTTAGTGTGGTGGTTTTGCTCACATTTTTAGACAAACCAATAATTGATATGACTTTATACTTCTTTACGGCATTGATTAAAAGAGTAGGAAAGTCCTCATTGCCAGACAACATCTGTGTATCAAATTATTAAAAGAGGGTATGCTATTTTAATTTTTAAAGAAAATAAATCTTGATTTAAGGAAGTGGTCTATTTATGAAAATGCATCAGCATAAAGTTTTAAAAGTTAAACGGTTGATATTAAACTCAATTATAATTTAAATTTTATAAAAATTAAGATTGTTGAATATGAAAATCGAACTTAAAAAACATTTTAAAGCATTAATAATAGTTGCAGTTCTGCTCATTATTCCTTCGATAGTCTCTATTCCATCAAAAATAAATCAAAGCAGAAGATGGGTCAATAATCTTCCTGATAACTATAATCTCTTAAGAAATTCCTACAACGCTTCAATAGGGTATGATGCACGGAAAAATGTATATTTAATTGACAGTAACAATAGTAACGGATTTTATGCTCAATCTACAAGAGTTTATTTAAACGAGTCCGTGAACGAAGCTTCTTTTCTAAGTTCTTTTGATAAGATTAACAATAGAGAAGATACTGCTGATTTTAGGATAGTTTCATTGCTAAGGACTATGTATCTAGATAATGTTAGTCACGCCCTAAATTCGACTTTCAAATCTCAAGCAAAAGATGTAATTCTTGACTTTAAATATTGGTTCACAGAACCAGGGGAAGATGACATGATAATGTGGACAGAAAATCATATGATTCTCTTTCATACTGCTGAATTATTAGCAGGGCAACTCTACCCTAATGAGACTTTCACAAATTCAGGAATGAATGGAACAGACCATATTAATCATGCACTTCCTTTAGTCAACAGGTGGATAAACTGGAGAGCACGATTTGGATTTGCTGAATGGCATTCAAATATCTATTTCAATCAAGATTTAATGGCAATATTAAACTTAGTGGAATTTGCTCAAGATAATGATACCTCGACTAAGGCGGCAATGCTTGTGGATATACTTGCGTTTGATTTTGCGAATAATTTCTTCAAAGGTACATATGCAACTACACATGGTCGCACAGAGGATAATAAAAAGGTTGGCACAAGCCTTTTAGACCTTCCATCAAGGGATTCTATAGCAGAAATAGCTTGGATTTTGCTTGGGGTCGGATATCATGACCCAAATAGTGGAGATAGTTCCTCGGCTGTAGCATTAGCAACTAGTGATAGATATTCACCCCCTCCTATCTTAGAAGCTATTGCCAATTATACCTTAGATTATAATGAGCATAAAGAGCGAGGTAGTATTGATATTGAAGATGGTCCAACTTATGGTTTTGGGTATACAAGCGAAGATGATCTAATGTTCTGGTGGCCAATGTCAACTTTGGCTGCTGGTCCTGTAATTGAATCTACATTAGGTTTAATAGATACTTATGATATTGATCCCAACTTAGTTTTTGAGGATGAATTGTTAGTAGATCTTTTGAAATTTGCTGCAGATTTATATGGAATATCATTAAGTGAAGTTTGCACATTTCTAAAAGAAGCGACTCAAGGGGTTGCTCTTGAAGAAGTAAACACCTATACATATCGAACACCTTATTATCAGCTTTCAGGAGCCCAAGATCATCAAAAAGGGCTTATGGGGATGCAAGAAAATATTTGGCAAGCAAGTTTAGATGAATATGCTACAGTATTTACAAATTCACATGGAGGATTTACAGGTGAAGACCATGTGGGGGGTTTTAAACCTCGTGCCACCCTTTATAAGAATGTTGGTGTAATTCAATATGACCGTCTTTCGCAGTCCTTAATATTAGAATTAGTTTACGCCATACTTGAATTCAAGGATATTACTCAAGCTTATTTCCCTCGATGGGCTTTTAATGAAGTAGTACAGCAAGATAAATGGACTTTTGGAAGAAGGTTAGACAGTTATGTTGCTTTATATTCATATGAAGGCACAGAATGGGAAGAAGATATATTTCTTACATCACAAGGGAAAAAGAACGCATACATCGTTGAATTGGGCAGTGTGGATGACTATGGTTCATTTACCAATTTTACTTCGTCAATATTAGCTACAAGAGTAGATGTGAAGCATTTACCCGTTGGATATAGTATCGAATATGTATCTCCTACTCAAGGATTGGTGACTGTGACATGGGATGGACCTATGAATGTAAAAGGTGCGCCAGTTGATTTAGGATCCTACGCAAGATTTGATAATGATTTCTGTTATCAAGATTTTAATACTCTGAAAACAACAATTCAATATGGGAGGATGACATTGGAATTAGATTTTGAGAACGCTACGAGAACATATACTGAAATATAAATAAAACAATAACAAAAAGGTGAGAAAAATATCGGTAAAAAATTATATTTGTAACCTGAAACCAGTGATTTGGATTAAAAGTATTTTTATGGTACTCATTGGATTAGAGACGACTCGATTCGGTGTCGGTATAGGTAGAGTTAATGCAAATATCTATTTCGGTTCAATTATTTTCGTTTTAATGGCTATATCAGGAATGTTGGTACCATTAGTTCTAAAATATACGCATAAGGAAGGCAAAAACAGGAGATTTGATTATATAAAGACAGTAAGCATAATTTGTGCTTCATTTTTCGGTGTTGCGTTCGGCTTAGCCATATACTATACAATAATTTACAACCTCGAAACTCTGAGCCTCTTTTTATTGGCATTTCTTGGAATTATCTGGTTTCTTTCTATATATTACGGTAAAAATTGGAAATATAAGGGTATTTTGGGAAATATCATAATGAGCTTGGCGTTTTTATTCGGTTTAATTTATGGAGCATCTCTCAACAATACTCTAATACCTGCAATTATCTATTTGTTTTTTGGAGCAGCTTTTTTACTCCAAATCTCCAAAGATTTGATAAATGACTGTAAATATATTGAAAGAGACAATAGAGAAGGTTATCAGTCTTTTGCTAATACAATCGGGGAAGAAAAAGCTCAAAAACTTTCATTGATTTTAGATTTAGTAGTAATTCTCTTTTTGATCATTCCTATATTCCCAGAATTTCCAAATATTATCGGTCAAACACTATACACAATTTTAATCATTATAACGATTATTTTTATTGGTATTGCGGCTTTATTAACCTTTAGAATGAACTCAGAAAGAAAATACTATAGGATAGTAAAGTTATTATTAAGATGTGGAATGTTCCTAATATTCACTGCATTCATATTAGCTAATTTTTAAATTTAATCTTTTTTCTTTTTTGATAGCATTAATGGGTCAATTAGACTTTAATTGATTAAATATTAATTAGTAGAACCTCTATAATCTTTATTTCATTGAGGGATTTGTTTTAATTACATAAAAAAAAAGAGATTTTAAATTTTATTTGTGTTTAAGTACCACGTGCGGCATTTGTAAACCCTAATATTTTTCCACAGAAAGGACAATGATACATTTGTTTAAACGACCCTATACCTTCACCTAAAAATCCTCTAGCACGCTTTTGACCCTTTTTATCTATTTCAATTACATAAAAATCATGTAAGTGAAGTTATTTTTCGCAGTATGGACATTTAGGGCTTATTCGAGGATGTAAAGTAAAATCAAATCCGCATTTGGGACAGATTTGATCACCTATCTCTACGTCCCTTCCACATTCTTCACATCCTTTATGAAAAAAAGCCATAATTCACTCAATTTATTTTACATTATATTAAATTTCGCAATATTCTATTTAATATAAAGACGATCTCGTTTAAATAGATATCATAGGAAACTTAGCTTATTCCTATAAGAGGACTTCTTTTTAAGTGAGTGGTTTGTATATAAAAATATAGTAAAAAGGTCTAAAAAATAATTCATAAATATTTTTATAGAATTGTTTTCTTACTATTATGTGTAAATCCTAAAAGATTAATAATATTCAACACAGACCATTTGGTTAAAAAAAAAATTGAAAAAACAAAAATATAGGAGAAAAAGCAATGGAAAAGCCTAAAAAAATAGTTATACTAATTATTTGTTCTTTAATCCCCTTAATATTTACAGCGACAATTCCATATATAATCCCTGCAAAATTAGATATGAACTCAACAAAGAATAACGATCATAGTTGGACTGGTGAAATTAAATTATATGTTATAACTTTGGAAGAAGGATCTCAATATACAATTGATGTAGATACGAATCCCTTTTGGGGTATGGATGTATCATTAAGAATAGGAGAAACACCTTATATGATAAACGGATTTTCAGTTGATAGCGGCTCATCTACAGGAGAAACAATGCATTTTACACCATCAAAAACTGGAGATTATTATATTCAAATGAAAAGTATTTCAGGTTCAGGTTTTTTTGATATAAGTGTAAACTCAGGGACAATAGGTTCAGCTACAGGCGCGAATGAAGAATTTTTTGACTTTTTATACATATTGGTTCTCATTTTGCCTAGTGTGGCAATCGTCGCCTTGGGATTACTAGTCATGAAAAGACGAGCTTCATATACTGAAAGAATACGTACCGTTAATATTTATAAGAGGGTAAAAAAGGAAGAGAGTGATGTTTTAGTTAATAAAGAAGAGAAAGATGACATAGCAAAAAAAGGAGATATGAGGATATGCGAATTCTGTGGAGTAGAGATTAATAAATTCCTAAAAAAATGCCCAAACTGCCATACATCTCTAGAATAAAGTCTTTTTTCAAAAATTTTTATTGAAGTTATAAAAATATCTTAGCTTAACTTCATTTGCTTAATTTTCTTTTCCTTATATTTCTTTCTAAATCATCAGGCTCAATTGTCATTTTTTGACCACTCAATAAGGCTGAAACACCAATTTGCTTTTCACAATCTTCACAATGACACTCTGGTATGTAATTCGTAGGTTCTTCATAGGTAGTAATAACACCTTCAAAGTTCCTCAAAACAACTCGAGAGTTACCTTGAGAGATTGTGTAATCTGGCATAACGGGAATCTTACCTCCTCCACCAGGTGCATCAACGACAAATGTAGGGACGCATAAACCAGATGTATGTCCTCTTAAACCTTCGATTATTTCAATACCTTGCGCCACACTAGTTCTAAAATGCCCTAGTCCAACTGATAAATCGCATTGATAAATATAATACGGACGAACACGAATTTTTACTAATTCATGAACTAGTTTTTTCATCACATGTATGCAATCATTTACTCCTCTTAATAAAACCGACTGATTTCCAAGTGGAATACCTGCATTTGCTAGCATTTCACACGCTCTCTTAGAGTCTTCAGTGATTTCATTCGGATGGTTGAAGTGAGTGTTAAACCATACGGGGTGATATTGTTTAAGCATCTCGCATAATTCAGGAGTAATTCTTTGTGGCATAACAACTGGACTTCTAGAACCTAACCGAACGATTTCCACATGCGAGATTTCCTTTAGGCTTATCAAGATGTCCTCTAATAATTTATCTGAGATAAGCATCGCATCTCCTCCCGATAATAAGACATCCCTAATTGAAGAGGTCTCTTGGATATATTCTAAGCATTTTTCTATTTGATCCTTCGGAGGAGCTTTATCATGATGGCCCGCGAATCGTCTCCGAGTGCAGTGTCTACAGTACATAGAACAGTTTTCCGTAACTAAAAATAAAACTCGATCGGGATATCTATGAGTTAAACCAGGAGTGGGACTATCAACCTCTTCGTGAAGAGGATCTTCTAAATCACCTGGGTATCTAATGAGCTCGTGTATTGTAGGAATTGCTTGTTTCCGGATAGGATCGTATGGATCATGTGGATCGATTAATGATAAATAATAGGGGGTGATAGCCATTCTCATCTTTTCCAAGATACTAGGATCATCTTCTTCCTTGGTTAAAGGAATGAATTCTTTGAGATCTTCGAGAGTAGTTATCCTATTCCTAAATTGCCATCTCCAGTTATTCCAATCTTCATCGCTTACTTTCCCAAATAGTTCCATTCGTCTATTTACTTTCATGATAGTTACAAGAAACCTTATTTACTATTGTAACTAATTTTTTTTATTTGTTAAAGTTTAGGAGTTTGAGGGAGAACATCCCCGTGTTAAAAGATATATGATTGTTTTAATTTGAATTTATTAATTAACGAGATTATTTCTAAAATGAATTCAGCACAAAATAGAACAACTGTTAAAGGGTTGCAAGGTAATGATGAAATTCAGTTTTTAGATAGATGCCGTAATTTTCCAAATCTAGTCATAACTTCTCATCTTAATTCTCCACAAGAGGGTTTTGAGTATATTTTTGAAAAACTTGGGGATCCAGAATCAAAAAAGAAAGGTCCATCTATGATGCAGATGAGAGGACGACGCGGAATGCTTCGATTCTTTCGTGTTTTTATAAAATATGGACGCAAGTTAATGAGAGGAAGAAAAAAATCCTATGACGATTTGGAACCCTATCTCTTAGATTTAGAGCAAAATGGAAAGTATACCGGTAGAACTAAGGTCGAAGAACTGTTAAATTCTTATCCGAACAAAGAACTATGGTTCAAACTTCAAGAGTATGCAAAAAACAAATGGAATATCCATAAAATTGGTTTCACAGAATTGCCTACAGAACTGATCTTTAGAAACAAAATGGTTTTATTTCGATATGCTCTTGTTTTCATGCAAGAAATGAATAAAGATAAGATTGATAAGGCTCCAGGAATCAAAGCTGGTGACGAGACTATACGAATTTATGCTGAATTGGGTGAAGCGGTTGCAGATATTGCAAATTGGCTTCGATCGAAAGGAATAAGATCTCAAGCAGTTCATCCGTTAGGTGGACTTGTATGTACACCACCCCTCGCGGGAAAAGCGGGAATGGGTGGACAGGGCATGCATGGACTTTTAATTACACCAGAATTTGGTCCACGTCAACGATTAGCTCCCATATTCATTGAAGGAAGGTTGTTTGAGTATACTGATAATGATGAACATGAATGGATTGAGGAATATTGTAACACATGCCGAATTTGCCAAAAAGAGTGCCCTGTTGATGCTATTCTTGATGAAAAGATTATCTCAGTTGAAAATATACCGGGAATCGGAGCATTAAGATCTTGTATAGAAAGAGAAAAATGCTTTCCATATTTTGGAAAAACAATAGGATGTTCAATTTGTGTAAAAGTATGCCCATTTTCAAATGGTTCAGAAACTTATGAGAAACTAAAAAACATAATTGTTCAAAAGGAATAATAATAATAGACCCAGATTAAGTTTGGAAATTAGTTTACATATTTTTCCTCAAATATTTTTCTTAGTTTTTCAGATTCCCTTAATAAGTCTAAAGTAATTTTTGCATGATTTTTAGTATACCCATTGCCTATAATCATTGTTACATCCTTTCCTATTCCTTCAGCTCCCAAAGCGGCTTTTGTAAAACTTGTAGCCATTGAAAAGAAATACACAATGCCTTTATCTTTCACTGGGAGAATTGAAGATAATTCCGAATTAGGTATGCTTAAACAATTGATGGCTATATCCACTTCTCTTCCATCGTTAATTTTAAGAGTTTCGTCTAAAACATTTGTGGGATTTAATACATCTGCGATAATAATTTGGTGACAAAATTTGGATTCTCTAAGAAATTCGGCTCTCAATTCATTTCTTGCTTGTCCTATTACCTTTCCATCGGTTCCCACCATTTTTTTAGCCATATATGAACACATAAGTCCCGATTTTCCCGTAGCACCAAGAATTAGAACTGTATCACCTTCTTTCACGAGATTTTTTACTTGTGCTGGAGCTCCAGCAACATCAAGTGCCGCTAATGCTAATGTATCTTCCATATCTGCGGGTAATTTAGCATAAATACCACTTTCAAAAAGGATGGCCTTTCCCTCGATCTCTACTCGATCGATATCAGGATTAATATTTAAAATTCTTTCAATTTTAAGAGGGGTTAATGAGAGAGAAACTAGTGATGCGATTTTATCTCCTACTTTTAAATCTATCTTATCCAGCAGGTCATTACCAATCTTCTCTACTTTTCCAATAAGCATGCCACCTGAACCAGTAACTGGATTTTGCATTTTACCCCGTTCATGTACAATCTCCAAGATTTTAGTCTTTATTTTTTCTATGTCTCCCCCCGCTTCTTCTTTTAATTGATTAAAACTTGCAGAATCAATATTCAAATAATCAACATCAATTAAAATCTCATTATCGAATATAGTCATATCATTTGATATTTTAAACGCTGGTTGAGGAAGTGTTCCCTTAGGCTCAATTACCCTATGCGTTCCATACTTATTTCCTTTTACCATATGACATTCTCCATCTATTTCTTCGAGGATTATTATTATAGAATTTAAACTAACTTAAGAATCGTTAGAATTATAATTTTTTCAAAATAGCTAATCTGAATTGAAAATTAGTAGTAAAATTATAATTCGACGAGGATTCATAATAAACAAAGATGATAAGAAATAACTTAAAACTGTCTAATGCAAAACTTTTTTAGTTTACAGTGCATAGGATACTTAATAGAATAAATGTTAGCTAGTTTAGCTATCTCTAGAATAAAAACTCAATAGTGAATTGATATGGCTTTTCTAAAAAGGGAAGGAGTTAATCTATTGAGTTTAATCTTTGTTGATGGGTCAAATAACACTATTGTTATTAGATCGGATGATGTTAAGAATTTTCCTTTACTTTTTTCACATCTACATCATCATCTACATCATAAATAATTCTGATGAATTAGGGTAGAATACTTACTCGAATATTCATTGGAATTGAATCGAACTGAAATCTAATTCAGTTTTGGGGGTATTTTATGTTAATATTAAAAGTTGAAATGAAGGATATAGAATTGCTGGGAGGAATTAATCAGTTTATTAAAGAGGTATTTTTAAAACGGAATTGGGATGTTTTTTTAACTTTAGTCCTAAAAGTCAATAAGCAAGATTTCGATAGACTGAACATGAATAATAATAATTTGAAAGAAATTTCTCAGAATCTAGATATAAGATTTGAAATAGGTGAAGGTCAGAATGAGATGAAAAAGCTGGTATATAAAAGAGGTTATAAAACCATTACTCTATCTTCACCTAACCGTTATGAAATCATCAATTTTAATTCAAAAATAAATTATTCGTTAGTAGACGATAATTTGCTTTACATTCTCGATTTTGATAAAGGGCAAGGACTAATTCCGACAATAGTACAAGATCAGAGCGATACCGTTTTAATGCTTGCATACTCTTCTAAAGAATCATTAAAACAAACAATAAACACTCGGAAGGCAACTTATTTCAGTAGATCAAGAAATAAACTATGGTTAAAGGGAGAGGAATCTGGAAATTGTCAAACCGTAAAAAAAATTTTATTTGACTGCGATAATGATTCTCTCCTGTTTAAAGTTGAACAAACCGGATATGCTTGCCACACAGGAACATATTCTTGTTTTTCTGATGGAGAATTTTCATTAAGCATTCTCTATGATTTAATCAACAACCGAATAGAGAATTTTACAGTATCAGATTCTTATACTAAGAAGCTGGCGGAAGATAGTAAATTATTACTTTCAAAAATCAAGGAGGAAAGCTTAGAAGTGATAAATTTCACAGATAGAGAGAATCTTGTCTGGGAAATTGCTGACTTAACATATTTTATCTTAGTTTTAATGGCTAAAAAAGGAATAAAACTTCAAGATATTTTAAATGAATTATGGAGTAGAAGAAATTATGGCGGCAAAAAACAAAAATGAAAATTCGGACTCACAATTAATTCGCATGGGGCTTCTCTCAAAAGGTCGTATGTCGTCTGAAACCCTAGAATTTCTTAATTCCTGTGGTTTCAAACTCAAGAGAAACAGGCAGCAGTATATTGGACGGTTAGAAGGATTCCCAACTATGCAAATAGTGTTTCAAAGGCAAAAGGATATTATCAATGGCGTATTTAACGGGAATTTGACATACGGAATAGTCGGTTTAGATATATTAAAGGAAAAAACAAAGGGAGATCCAGATAAAATCGTAATTATTCACGATGATTTAGGATTTGGGAGATGTACCTTAGAAGTATCAGTTCCAGAGAATTGGAAAGAAAATTCAGTAGAAGAGTTAAAAAAACGCAATCAAATGTTACGCGTTGCCTCTAAGTTCCCTTCATTAACGAAGGAGTTTTTTGATAGGCACGGACTTGATTTTGAATTAATTAAAGCAGAGGGGACGCTAGAAGTCGCTCCTACATTAGGATATTCAGATATAATTGTTGATTTAGTTTCCACAGGACAGACACTCAAAGATAATCGGCTGAAAAAGTTGAATGATGGTTGTATTCTTCAATCTCAAGCGTGTTTTATAGCAAATCGGAAAATTTTAAAAGAAAACCAGATTGCCTTGGAAATCTCCCGAACATTACTAGAATATTTTGAGGCCACTTTAAGGGCACAAAATTATGTCTCTGTATTTATAAACATGCGTGGAGAAGATCCAAACAGTATTGCAGAAAAAATGCTCGCTAAGGAATATTTAAAGGGTCTTCAAGGACCAACCATTTCACCTGTGGTTTCCTCTGAAGGAGGATCTTGGTTTGCTGTCCATATTATTGTTGAGAGAAAAAAACTAACGGAAACTATAAGAGAACTCAGAGAAATCGGAGGAAGTGGAGTTGTAGTTAGCCCTACTTTATTCGTTTTTGAAGAAGAACCAGAGCGTTATAAAGAATTATTAAAGAATCTGGAGGATTAATGATGATTCCAATTTATACTTTACACGAAGCTGAGAAATCTATACTAATACGCAAATCAATTATTGATACTCCAATATCGCCTCAGATTGAAGAGCAGATCATCAAAATATTTGGAAAGCCTTTAACACCACAAGAAGTCGTTAAGCGAATAATTGACGATGTTATTAGAAACGGTGATCTCGCTCTTATCGAATGGACAAAAAAACTAGAGAATACCGATATTTCCAATTCAATTGAGATTGAATATGCTCAAATGGAAACTGCTTTAAGATCAATTGACGAGAAGATTAAAGAGGTTTTGATTAAAACCATAGATAGAATATTAGCATTTCACAGAAAACAGCCTATATCTTCTTGGACTACGAATGACTTAGGAGGGACTTTAGGACAAATTATAACTCCAATCCAGAGAGTGGGATTTTACGTGCCTGGAGGATCTGCTCCGCTTCCATCGACTGTTATTCATAGCATTTGTCCTGCAATTGTAGCAGGCGTTGAGGAGATGGTAATAGTGAGCCCTTCTCCAATTTCACCCATCATATTAGCTACATGTAATTTAATGCGCGAGTTTAAAGTAAAACTTAGGGTTTTCCAGATAGGAGGAGTTCAAGCAGTTGCAGCACTAACTTATGGTACCGAATCAGTTCCAAAAGTAAATAAAATTGTTGGTCCCGGTAATATTTTTGTAACTTTAGCTAAGCGAGAAGTTTATGGAATTGTAGGAATTGATGGCATCACAGGTCCAACGGAGGCAATGATATTAGCCGATGAATCAGCAGATCCTAATTTAATTGCGTCTGATTTACTCGCTCAAGCCGAGCATGATTTTCTATCAATTCCAATTTTAATAACGACAAGTAAAGATCTCGCAAATATGGTAAGGGATTCAATTGAAGAACAAATATCAAAATTACCTCGAGCTGAAAAGGCGCGGTATGCGATCGAAAATAACGGTGGAATTATTTTAGTTACTACTATAAAGGAAGCCGTATCGGCAATAAACAATTTTGCCCCAGAGCACTTATCTATTGTCACTAAGAACCAAAAAGAGATTTTACCTCAAATAAAAAATGCAGGAGGCGTTTTCTTAGGCGAATCTTCTTGCGAAGTAATGGGCGATTATGTTGCTGGTCCTAGTCATGTAATGCCAACAGGTGGTGCCGCTAAATTTTCTTCGCCATTATCAGTATTGGATTTTCTCAAAATTACTAGCCTAATTACCTTAGATACCAAAACGGTTAAATCTATAGCACCCATTGCCGAACAATTAGCTCGCAATGAAAAACTTATGGCGCACTCAGAAGCTGCTAGGAGGAGAACTTAATGCCCAAAATTAAAACCGTAAATCACATCGCTTCAATAAAAAATTATAACGGAGTGAAACCTATAGAGGTCATCGCGGAAGAACTTAATATTCCAGTTACAAAAATAATCAAACTCGATGGTAACGAAAATCCTTACGAACCCCTTCCAGAAGTGTTAAAAGCATTAAGTTCTCTTAAAAATATCGGTAATTATCCAGACATGTTATGCTCAAATTTAATTCAAATCTTAGCGAAAAAAGAAAATTTAGATGCTAGTAATTTTATCGTAAGTTCTGGATCTGATGAATTAATAGAACTATTAATAAAAGCGTATGCAAATCCTTCTGATACAATACTCTCTGTTTCCCCTACATTTGGTATGATTTCATTTTTAGCTCAAGTACATGGAATTAAACATGTAGCAGTCTCTCAACAAATTGTTAAAAAAGAGTCGTTTGCTCGATATGTACTTAACGAGGATCAATTTTTAGACGAAGCGAAAAGGTCAAAAATCGTATTTATCGCCCGTCCAAATAATCCCGATGGGAATGTTGTTTCAGAAAATTTGATTAAACGCTTATTATCTTTCCCAGTTTTAGTAATTATTGATGAGGCTTACATAGAATTCTCAGATTCCCTAAGTGTTACTAAATGGGTCCCCAATTATGAGAATCTTGTTGTTCTTCGAACATTTAGTAAAGCTTATGGATTAGGAGGGCTCCGAGTTGGATACGGTATTATGCCAAACGATATTAGAAAAGTCTTAATATCAATTAAGCAACCGTATAACGTTAATGTTGCTGGGCAAAAAGCTGCTTCTGCTGCATTATCTAGCCCTCTAGTGTATAAAAGAATAACAGAAATGAAAAAAACTAGAGAATGGTTCATAAATCAGCTTAAGTTAGTTCAAAGTCAGTACAAAAACTTTTGGATTCACCCAAGCGAAGCGTGTTATGTGTTACTCACTTTCGAATCTCCAGAGATTCCAAAGAACCTTTATAAGCACTTCTATTCAAAAGGCATTCTTGTGCGATATTATTCCTCATCAGACATGGTTAACAATCTTAGGATAAGTATCGGACTCCAAAAAAATATGGTAAAAGTTTTTGAGGAAATCAAATTATTTTTAAAAGGAGGAATTGAAAATGGACCGTCAATCTGACCAAGAAAGAAAAACAAAAGAATCTAACATTAAAGTTACGCTTAATTTGGATGGCTCTGGAATTGCAAAAATAGATACGGGTATAGGTTTTTTCGATCACATGTTAAATCACATCGCAGTTCATGGAGTCTTTGATATTGAACTGAAAGCTAGTGGTGATCTACATGTCGATACTCATCATACCATTGAAGATGTAGGGATAGTGTTAGGAAAAGCCTTTAAGCAAGCAATTGGAGATAAAACAGGAATCAACCGTATTGGATCTTCTTTCGTTCCGATGGATGAAGCCTTAGCATTGGTAGTGGTAGATTTTTCTAATCGTCCTTATTCAGTTATTGATATCCCTTGGACGGGCACATATTTTGGGAAGAATCAAGGCGATTTGATTCCTCTTACCTTAATAGAGCATTTTTTGCAGACATTTGCAACCAATGCCAGTATAACGCTACACGTGAAAGTACTTTCGGGTAAAGACGATCATCACATAGCAGAGTCAGTTTTTAAAGCCCTTGGATTCTCACTTGATAAAGCATCTCGATTTGATCCCAAAAGAAAAGGCATTCTTCCTTCAACGAAGGGAATACTTTGAGGAAAATGCATAAATAGGTTAAGCAATTGAGGAACTAATTATGATTACTATAATTGACTATGGAGTTGGAAATTTAAGGTCAGTTCAACGGGCAATTCAAAGGTATTATTCGGATGTAATAATATCGAACGAAGAAGAACAAATAAAAAAGTCTACAGGTATCGTTCTGCCCGGTGTGGGAGCGTTTGGAGATGCAGTTAAAGAATTAAAACGAGGGGGGTTATTTAGCCTACTGAAACAAATTATCCCAACTAAACCAACTTTAGGAATATGCTTGGGGATGCAATTATTACTTAATACATCAGAAGAAAGCCCGGGAGTTGAGGGGCTAGGTATTATCCCTGGGCGTGTGAAGAAGCTTGAAACCGTTAAATCAATTAGAGTTCCGCACACGGGATGGAATCGCGTAACTGGGATCAAAGAGCCGTATTTTTCGGGTTATGCTTATTTTAACCATACTTATTACTGTGATGTAGTAGAAAAAAATATAGTAACCGCTATCACACTACACGGAATAAGATTTAGCGCCATTTTTAATAATGAAAAAATACTAGCGTTACAATTTCATCCAGAAAAAAGTAAAACGATTGGAGAAAATATACTGAAATATTGGGTTAATTCATTAGAAAAACGGGTGAATTAAACATTAAAACTGTCATTCCTGCAATTGATATTCGAAAAGGAAAGGTTATAAGACTCACTCAAGGAGATTTTTCAAGGCAAACTATTTATTCTAACGATCCTGAAGCCATTCTAGGACAATTTATAGAAGCTGGCGCTTTATGGGTGCATGTTGTTAATTTAGATGGAGCGTTAAACGGCAACTTTCGGGAAAGTCTTAGCTATCCTGCTATTTTGAATCTTATTACTCTATCAAAACGAGCTGGAGTCAAAATTCAAATTGGTGGGGGAATACGGAACATTGAAATCATCGAGGAATTGATAAACAGAGGAACAGACCGAATAATCTTAGGTACAATTGCGCTAGACGATAACAAGATTATAGATATCTTGTCTAAACAATATAGAAACACAATTGCGATCGCATTGGATTCCTCCAATAGAACGATCCGTACTGAGGGATGGCAATTTGATTCGTACTTAGATATTTTTAAGATTTTATCTAAATTGGAGAACTTGGGAATCCAAGATTTTATTGTTACAGATATAATGAAAGATGGTACTTCGACTGGGTTAAATACAGATCTTTTTTTAGAATTAAAGGAGAAAAAAAAGCCAAACACTAGAATAATTGCATCAGGTGGAGTTTCGAGCATAATGGATATAGAAAAAGCATTAGTGTTTGCCGATGGAGTTATTGTAGGAAAAGCGTTATATGATGGGAGCATTTCTCACAGGGATTTTGGTTCTTTTCTCGATAATTTACATAAATCTCAATTGGTAAGACGAATTATCCCTTGTCTTGATGTAAAAAATGGAAGAGTTGTTAAGGGGATTAAGTTCAAAAACTTACGAGACAGTGGAGACCCAGTTGAGCTAGCACGTTATTACAACGAAAACGGTGCTGATGAATTAGTGTTCTTAGATATTTCGGCAACCATAGAAGGACGAAAAAGTATGCTTAGTACAATTCGATCTGTAGCTGAAGAAGTATACATTCCATTTACCGTTGGTGGTGGTATTAAAACAATTGAGGATATGACTGAAATTATCAAAGCCGGAGCTGAAAAGGTAAGCATAAATTCGGCCGCAATAAATGATCCAAACTTAATTACTGAGGGGGCTAAAAAATTTGGATCTCAATGCATTGTTGTCGCTATCGACGCAAAAAGAAAAGGAAAATCATGGGAAGTGTATTCTCACAGCGGTACGAAACCTACTGGTCTCGATTTATTAGAGTGGGTAAAACTAACTGTAGATAAGGGTGCTGGCGAACTTTTAGTTACTAGCATGGATAGAGATGGTACTAACTCGGGATACGATCTTGATCTGATTCGAGCCATAACAGATATTGTGTCTGTACCTGTTATCGCATCGGGAGGAGCTGGAAATAAACAACATTTTCTCGAAGCAATCAATGATGGAGCTGAAGCGGTGCTTGCTGCTTCATTATTTCATTATAATCTTTTAAAAATACAGGATTTGAAAGAGTTTTTGAAGGATCGTAATGTTTTGGTAAGATTGTAATTATACTAATCTTAAAATCAAGAAAAACTTTAAAATCTTGAAATTAATAATAGAAATGATCTATAATGTCGGGATTAGATTTTAGCGTAGTTGGAAAAAAAAATCCGGAAAACATTTTTAAATATAATAGTAAAGATGTAATTCTCTATGCTTTAGGAATTGGCGCTCAGACTTCTGAACTTCCTTTTATTTACGAAGGAGTTAAAGGAGGGTTAAAAGTGTTTCCTAGTTACGCAACGATTCCAAGGATGGTTTCTTTCCCCAAATTGGGCAAAATCAGCTTTCCTAAATTTATTCACGGAGAAGAATTAGTAAGACTACATAAACCATTTCCTTCGCAAGGAGAAATAGTCTGTTCTAGTGAGGTAACAAGTATATACGATAAAGGTAAAGCAGCAGTAATTAACGTTACATTTACGGGGCTTTCACAAGATAGAGATCCTTCATTCGAAATAGAATCTACATTTTTTTACTTAGGTGCGGGAGGATTTGGGGGAGATCGTGGACCTAAAACGGAACCATTAAAACCACCTGAGGGCATCCCACCAGATTTTAGCCTTACCTATAGAACAACTGAAAATCAAGCAGCGTTGTATCGCCTTAATGGAGATTTTAATCCTCTGCATATCGATCCAGAAGCTGCTCGTTTTGGAGGTCAAGAAAAACCGATACTGCACGGATTATGTACGTATGGTTTTGCAACAAGAGCGATCTACTACAGTTTATGTGACGGTGATGTTTCACGTTTTAAAGAATTTAAAGTCCGATTTACGAACGTAGTGTATCCCGGAGAATCGTTAACTACTGAAGGATGGAAAGTTAATGGAAAATATATTATCCAAGTTAGAACAGAAAGAGCAATTGTGCTAAGCAACGCATATGCTATTGTAGACTAAGTATTAGAATAATAAAATTAAAAAAGAATTTAGATTAAGCTTTATATCGGGCATTACCATCCATGATCTGTCGATGTGTTTCTAGAAACATATCATTTACCTGCATTCCCGCGAGTAGAGTTGCAAAAACGCTATGAATAAATTTTGGTTGAAAAAGCCCTTTAATTGGCGTCCTCATTTTTAACCGTGTCCTTCCGAAATTATCGGGATACGGTGCCATATCGTAAATTGCTCCCGAAGGTGAACCAGAATATCGGGCATAAGTCGCTGGAGTCGATACGTCAATAATCTTAATGTGTTTTCTCAATTCAGGAATGAGGTATTTTTCGGTTTTTTCTATAAAGAAATCAGCCCATTTTTGTTTCTTTTCATTGTATCGTTTAGAATCTTTTTCTCTTAATTCTGCCCAGTCATCAATGCCCATAGGAACAATCCTCAAGGCGATATTTGGTTTTCCGCCCGTAGTTAACGAGGGACAGATAACTCCAAGTCGAAATTCTTCATCCGTATAGCCAATTTTTCCCTGCAACATATCATCAAATAATCGATCATAAATGTCTCCTCCTGTAGTTATTACACTGTATCCACAATCTAAACCTAATGCCCTTAGGTCAATTTCATCATCAAGTCCAATGCTTATATTCATTGATGATGTCGACATTTTTACATTTTCGACTTTATCAGCGTATTCATTATCCACTTCCCGGATTTTATCTAAACCTATCATTTCTTTCATAGCAACAATAGGATCTACTGTAGTTACTACTAAATCTGAAGAAAGTTCACTTCCATTCTCCAATTGAACACCTTTTACCTCCCCGCTTTCAACTAATATTTTATCAACCTTGGTATTAAGCTTCAATTCTCCGCCTAAACTAAGATATTTTTCTTCAAATTTCTTAGGAAACTCAATAAAACCTCCTTTAGGTCGAAAAGCACCATCGAGTAGGGAGTTCATCGCAGATACTGGTACAGGCGCCGATACTCTATCAGCGGGTAATCCACTAAATTCAGCAAATATAGAAAATATCTCGATAACATCAGGTTCAGTAATATTGAATTTAGCAAAATATTCCTTAAAAGTTTTCTTGGAATTTTTTACAATTTTTGGGCATGCAAAAAGCGTTTTAAGGACTTCAATAAAGGTCGGTTCGACTTTAAGTTTAAACAACTCTAGATATAACGCTCTTGAATAATCCAAGAAGCTCTCAATTTCAGCTGCGTTGCTCGGATATTTTTCCATTAACCCATTTTTAAAATCCTCAAATCCTGAGGGTAAATCAATAGTCCTTACCTTATTCGTTTTTACATCTACTAAGAAGATTCTCATATAGTATCCTTTGTATTCCTTGAGCTCAATGTTAATATCAAAAAATTCCAATAATTCTGTAATATTAGGAATCATTTGACATGTATCGAATATATATCCTTGTCGTTCATAGGAAGTGACATACCCTCCAGTTTTTGGTTCTTTCTCTATTATTAAAACTGGGTCTTTTTTCACATCGTGGTTCATCGCCCAAGTTAGAGCACTGCTTAAGCCCGTGATTCCGCCTCCGACGACTATTAATCCATATTTCTTTGTAGTGTTCATGAATTAAAGAAGTGATGTTTAATTATTTAAAGATTTATTAAAAACAGATCAAACTTAATTTTAAATTACAATTTTACTCCGATAAACAAACCTCTATCTTTCATCAATCCGTCTTTTAGAAATTCTGATTTAAAATTAGCCTTTTCCATAAATTCAAGAGTTCTGTCATGCTCAAACAAGCCTAATTCATGTATATCCACAAAATGCTTGATATCTTCATTTCTTTCAGCAATCAAGTAATACATCTCCATTATCGATAAGTCTCCTTCTACTTTTGTAGTATTAAGTCTAGCAATTTTAACATCTTCTCCATCGTAAGTAGTCATACCGGGTTTTCCAACCCAGAAAGTGGATTTAGTAAACCATGGTTCTACTACTAAGACTCCGCCTTTTTTCAAATGATTTGAAAAGTTCACTATTGTTTTCTCTAAGTTAGAATACGTTTTTACATATCCTATTGAGCTAAATAAGCATAAAATTACATCAAATTCGGTTTTCAGATGAAATTTTATCATATCACCTTGTTCGAAGATCACATCCGAAACTTTACTCTTAGCAACTTCTACCATTTCGTTGTTAATATCAATCCCCGTACAAGAAAAATCATCTTTAAAATATTTTAGATGTATACCTGTCCCACATCCTACATCGAGTAGGTTATTTCCATCAGACTTTTTATATTTCTTAATTATTTCTTTAAGAGTTTTAGATTCTATCTTATAATCCTTCCAATGATAAATTAAGTCGTAATATTTAGCCAATTCTTTATACATAATTAATATCCCCGTAAGTTTTTTTTATTTATTTCTTTAAGTTTAAAATAAATCTTGCTTCATAGGGAGAAGCGATGTCTCTACCTAGTTCTTTTGAAATCCTTACTACTTTTTCTACTAGTTCACTATTGGACTTAGCTAATACACCCTTTGAAAGGTAGATGTTATCTTCAAAACCTACCCGTGCGTGCCCACCTAACGCTATTGATATGCTAACCATAGGAAACTCATGTCTACCGATAGCGCAGACGGTAAATGTAGAACTTTTTGGAATACTATTTACCATAAAAATTAAATCCCGTGGTGTTGCGGCAATCCCACCGTTAACGCCTAAAACAAAATTGAAATGCATTGGTTCTTTAATATATCCTTTTTTATTAAGTCTTAACGCCATATCGACCATTCCTTTATCAAAACATTCAAGCTCTGGTTTAATTCCACGAGCATTCATTTCCTTTGCAAAATTTTTGATTGTATTTTCCGTGTTAATGAAAATTTCATCATCTCCAAAATTCATTGTTCCGCAATCAAGTGTAGCCATTTCCGGGTGTGGATTCATAAAAATGGGTTGTAATCTCTCTTTATTACTCATACCTATGGCACCTCCAGTCGATGGCTGTACAATGACATCGGGGCATCTTCTTTTAATCTCATCAACACATGCTTGAAATCTTTTCAAATCCTGAGTAGGTGTGCCGTCATCTTCTCTTACATGTAGATGAATAAGACTCGCACCAGCTAAAAACGCTTTTTCTGCTTCAATGCCGATTTCTCTTACAGTATAAGGTACATTCGGATTATGCTCTTTTGTTACTTCAGCACCACATATTGCAGCTGTTATAATTAATTTCTCCATTATTAACTCCCCTTAAATAAAATTAAAATTTCAAATTTGGTAAATAAACCTATTTACAAGGTTGTAGAATTATAATAATTTTAAATTTTTTTAAGTTATATCAGATCTTATTCTAATTTGGTTAGTTTCAATTATAATTATTTTCCCCACCGTTTCTTCTAAACTATAACTTTTTAAGAATTTTTCAAATAATTCTTTTACAGCATTCTTACCCTGTTTCTTAGACCTCATTATAATTAAACCATAAAATTTTTCGCTGGAGTTTATAAAATCTGAGTTTAATGTAATCAGTATTCGTTTTTCTTCAAAACATTTTTTATTTAAACTCTTATCATCTATACCTACAATATTCTCATGAAAAACAGATTCCACTTCATGTTGTCCAATACTCTCAATTAAATTTTTTAAAATCCAAGGCACATTTTCATCTAATTTGAATTTCACTTTTTTATCCCTGGTTTTCTATAAATGGAAGTATCTCTTCTCTAGCTAACATTGCTCCATATTGAAGTGCCGCTTGAATATGCTCTTTTTTCAACGAGGGATAATTTTCTAATATCTCATCATCTAACATTCCCTCTCCCAAACAATCTAAAATGATTGAAACAAATACTCGAGTACCTTTAATACAAGCTTTACCATGGCAAACTTTTGGATCAAATGTAATATAATCTTTCCATATCATTCTATTCACTATTATTATAAATACGATTAAGCTATTTATTTTTAATTTTAATATTCATGAAATTTTTAGAAAAAAGCTTAATAAAAATTAAATTTTTGTATAAACTTTTAACACTCTTTTAGAGATTTTTCCATATACATCATATTACTTTTTTCTTTGTTTCTCTCTTGGAACAACACAAGTTCCACTTGCTTTGCATACTACAATAGGTTCATTTAAGAAATCGGCCGCAGAATCATTTATATCTGGTTTTAATGTAATAACCTTTCTTGCCTCAAAAATCATCTTTCTTGAAGTGTTACTTATTTCAAGAATTTTTCCTTCAGCTTCAATATAATCGCCAGCATAAACGGGAGCTAAAAATTCAATGCTGTCATAAGCCCGAAATAAACCCTCATCTCCATCGTTTTTAATTAATAACTCAGTAGCAACATCCCCAAATAATTCTAATATTTTAGCTCCATCAACTAAATTTCCACCATAATGAGCATCGCTTAAATTCATCCTTACTCTAATTAATGATTTCATACCCAATCATTCCGTTTTTTTTTTTTCTTAAGACAAAATTATAATCTAGTTTCAATATTATCTTATGAAATTAAAGATTTCTTTTATTTTGAGTGTTACAATAATCTTTAAAACTTGGTTGTTTTAATGAAAAATTGATTTGAAAGACAAGCGTAATTTTTATTTTATTATCTAATAACATCTGATTAATTTGCTTTTTATTTAAAAAGAGGATATGAAATAAATTTATATTAAATAAAACAAGTTTTTTTCTATTCAAAATTATATTTGAAAGATAGAAAATTTATGAATAGGAGTTGAAAATAATACCAAAATTAAAATGTGACATTTGTGGAAATGAAACTGATGTACCAGTATGTTGCGAACAATCTATGATGGTCAAAGACAATTATATGTTATGTTGTTGCCAATCGGAAGAGTGTGGTTATCGACCAATTCCAGAATGTTGTGGACAAAAAATGAATTATTTTGATACCTAAAAAAAAATTCATATAAAGAAAGTTCTTTTTAGGAAAAGATATTATTCTCTCAAAATTTCATCATGTAATTTTTCTATAAATCCTTGAAAATCATCCTTGGTATATTGAATATTTAACAATTGCCATAATAAATACGGAATATGGTCTTCTTTATCATAAACGGGTATTATTTTCAATAAATCCTTTTTCCTCATTTGAAATGCGGATTGCCATTCATCTTTTACAGCAGGCGATTTCATCGAATTATCACTACAAAATAAGACAAAAACATCACTTTTTGCTAGAGTAGTTTCCATGAATTCCACGATATTTTGACTACTATCTTTCTCCCAAATTAAAACTTTCTCAATATCGGAATATTTTTCTAAATCTTTTACAATTTTGGGTATTTGAAAATAATTTGAATCCAATGTAGAGTAGCTTAAAAATACTGTAAACTTCCCTTTTTCTTTTGTTTTGATTAGTGATGCAACTGCAGTCGTAGCTATAGGCGTGATCACCGGTGTAACTACACTTTCTGGCTCAACCTGATAGCCAGGTTCTGTCTGTATTTTATTACAGAGAGTAATTCTTTCGTTAGCTCTATTAAAAATATCATTAAAATCAGATGCATCTGCCTCTTTTCTAATTTTTTCTAAATTTTTTAACGCTATATCTATTTTATTTTCTTTGATCAAATGATCAACAGATGACATTTTTTTTTGAAGTTTATTTCTAATTGTTGCTTCTTCCTTATCCATTTTTCTTTTTAATTTAGTTCCTGTACGCTGAGATAATTTTTTCTTTACAACCATCCCTACAGTTATAGAAGTTACAGCAGCTATCGCAATAATGCTTATAATTATTAATAAGTCAAAAGGAAAAGGACTTTCACCATCAGGTATATCATTTTGATCAAAAATATTACTAGAACCTTCCGTTTCGTCATAGGCTACATCGTTTCCCACAAAAATATTAAAAGTTATTTGATTTCCACTAGAACTATAAAAATAAATCCCATATTGGCAATTGCTAATATAATTTCCTGAAATAGTATTATAAAAACTTGAATTTAATAAAATTCCATATTTCCCATTGTTTTTAATTGTCTGTCTGTTATCTATAATTGAATTATTATTGCTATAATATAATAAGATCCCTCCTACACTGTTATCATTTATAGTACTTTCTGTAATGGTATTATTTAAACAATCTATTAAGATTAATCCAAAATTATTATTACTAGAGCTGTTAATATTATACAAGAGACAATTACTGACGTTATTTAATTTAATCCCAGCTTCAAAATCTCCGCTCCCGGAATAGCTCATAACGCTATTTCTTATTATGAAGGGCACATTGGAATTTCTTATCTCAATACAACTACCGGAATTTTCCCCGTTAATTATTACATAATCGATAATATATGGATTATTCCAAGTACCTGAACCACCACACCATCCTTGAAGAGCAGCTTGAGCCCATGTATAATCTCCTAAACATGTATCATCAATAATAAAGGGATTTAACTGCCAATACGCTAATAATTTTTGAACTGAAACACTACTAAATCCTAAATTTCCTGCTGAATCATTAGCATAAAATCTAATAATTATAGTATCACTTCCTTTTTTATCCCATTCACTCTGGTCGATACTTCCTGAAAATCCAATAAATGGTATGTTCGTGATTCCGCCATCAATTGTATACCACATAGAGTCTAAATTTGCCTCGAATATGTTAAGAGAAAAAGCGGGAGCAAAATTCGCGAAAGATTCCGAGCTCGCTGGAGAATAAATAGTAATCTGTGGAACTTCAACATCTTTAATAACAATAACTCCTTCAGATCCTAAATTTCCTGCTGTATCATTAGCATAAAATCTAATAATTATAATACCACTTCCTTTTTTATCCCATTCACTCTGGTTGATACTTCCTGAAAATCCAATAAATGTTATATTAGTCAATCCATCATTTATTGTATACCACATAGTGTCTAAATTTGCCTCGAGTATGTTGAGATTAAAAGCGGGAGCAGAATACGCGAAAAAGTCCGAGCTTGTTGGAGAATTAATAGTAATTTGTGGAACTTCAATATCTTTATTAACAATAAGTTCATCAGATCCTAAATTTCCTGTTGTATCATTTATGTAGAATATAATTTTAACGGTACCATTTGGTCTTAAATCCCAAGCTGATTGATTTATTGTACCATTGGTTATAAAGGTTATATTAGTCAATCCATCATCAATTGTATACCAAGTACAATCTTTATCTGCACCGAATATGGATACATTATAGCTTGGAGAGATATAGCCAAAAACTTGGTTACTGTAGGGGGAATTAATTATAATTTGTGGAGCTTCAATATCTTTATTAATAATAACTTCATCAGATCCTAAATTTCCGGTTGTATCATTTACGTAGAATATAATTTTAACGGTACCATTTGGTCTTAAATCCCAAGCTGATTGATTTATTGTACCCAAAAATCCAGTAAAGGTTATATTAGTCAATCCATCATCTATTGTATACCAAGTAGAATTTTTATCTGCTCCGAATATGGATACATTATAGCTTGGAGAGAGATAGCCAAAAACTTGGTCACTGTAGGGGAAATTAATTGTAATTATAGGAATATCATCTCCATCTTCCCAAATTGGAAAGTTATCTTGAGAACCCGCAGTTCCACTTATTAAATAAGGAGTATCTCCAATTCCATCATCATTAGCATCCGCGCCACCATAATCATCCCAAATATTACCAATAATTCCATTATCCCATTGATTATTTGTGCCATTATCTTGGGCATTAATATTGTTATTTATAAAGCTATTGTTAAAAATTAGCGTATTATTAAAGTTTATTAGATTAATTCCGTATTCTATATTATTACTTATAACATTAGCAGTAATATTGACATTGCTATTACTATAACCTAAATAAATTCCGTAGTTATTATTTGTACAATTATTATTAATTAGTAAAGAATTACTAACATTTCTGAATTCGATCCCTCCCTGGGTGGAATTATAAAAAGTACAATTTTCTATTCTGAAAAAAACATCAGAATCTTCTATTCGAATGCAGCTAACAGATTTATTGCGACCATCTATTACTAAATCTTTTAGTACATATGGATCGAAATATGTTCCGTTCCCTGTACACCTGCTTGAGTTTTTAAGATATATCCATTCTTGATTTCCTTCAATATATATATTATGTGGAGCTATTGAACTATTTTGATAAACTTTATGAAAATTTAATTGTCCCATCGCATTTGACTGGAATCCAAGAATATGGTTTTGATAAGCGTCGTAATTTTTTTCAACATAACCAAAGGCCAAAGGTACGTCTCTCTCAACAATGAGTTGTTGAATCTTATCATATAATGATTCTCTGACAGCAGGATCGGTTTCAAACAGAGCTTGTTCCATTAATAGTTGCACATCTTCATTTTGATCATAAATAAGAGGTCCGTATGGTTGAAATGGCCCATCTGGTCCATATCCTCCGTTAAATTTAACACCATTAGAAGCTATTGTTCTATTGGTAAATAAGGGATTAATGAAAGTGTTTGGATCATTATAATCGGGTATCCATCCATTCCAATAGAGTTGTAACATGTTTCTATGAAAGCCTGACATATCATAGAGTCTATAGAAAAAATCCATCCAAGTCATACCTGCATCTGTTACATTAATTCCTATTAAGTCAAGGTTATTTTGTAAAAGCAGAAATATTTTTTCACGGAATGTGTTGCCAATGTTGTATGTATAGTTAAATGTTGCAAAAGTTGCGGTTTGCCATTGAGATTCATTAACTCCAGGGAAAGTGGGGTCCCATGTTGTGCCAAAGCCCATGCTTTGCATAATCATTCTAGCATGAGAGACATTGTAAGTTGCTACATTAAACGACCAATTAGCATACCTTATACCTTCTGGAACAGGTGATTTTAATCTTACTGCTTCCCCTCCTAAAAGTTCCTCGATAATGTAAGAATAATTAATGGCATAGGAAATTGCCTTCCTAAAACTTACATTAATCCAATGATTATTCATTCCCATATATCGAATGTATGGGTCTTGTCCGGCGTTGAATAATGTAATATCGGGGTCTGTATCAAATGTGGGGTACATTGAACTCATAGGATCAGTAATAATATCCACTTCTCCAGATAATAATGCGTCGTTTCTTTCCTGCGCATTTTGAATGATTGAAAATTTTAGAATTGTAATATTTGGCTTTCCAGCCCAGTAATTTTCAAATGCATGAAATTTTACCTCATCATTAGGAATGTAGTGGTCGTAAACAAATGGACCAGTACCAACTAAATCTCCAGTTAGTGTATCAATAACCCCAGTTGCATTCGTGGATGTAGGAGATAAAATATAGGACCCAGGGAAGCATAATAATGCTTCAAATGGTCCATAGGGCTTATTTAAAACAAACTTAATCGTATATTCATCTTCGATTTCAGTGTGGTTAATAATAGGGGGATACGAGCTAGTATCAAGGTCATAATATTCATAAACCGAACTAGCCTGCGCTAAGCCATTTACCATGAAATATGCTAATCTATTGAAAGTAAAATTAACTGCTGTTGCATTAAATTTGGTTCCATCGTGAAACTTCACCCCCTGTCTAAGAGGAACAGTATAATTCTCTCCATTCCATGTGCCATTGTCACTAGCTAATTTTGGTATAACTGCAAGGTCTGGATCACTCAAATTATATCCAAATAAACCTTCACAAACTTGGTCGATTACATTAAATGAGGCACTATCCCAGCTATCTTGCGGATCAAGATCATATGGCCCCAACATAGTTCCATAAATGAGTTTAAATATATCATCTTCTTGATTGCTTAATTTAAGATGCTCATCAATAAGGATTAACCTTTCTTCAGCTTGTTCATTAATAATTTGTGTAGAATTAATTATCGTAGATGATAAAAAAAATAAGAAGAGAAGCGACAATGTTAAAATTCTTTTATAGAATAAACTTAAACGTACATTATTTGAATGGAAATAACCTTTTAATTTTCTCTTACTATTTCCTCTAATTTCAATCATACTCTTTATTAATTTTTCCCTCAAATAACACAAATTAGATAAATATATTACTTAAAAGCATAAGCAATAATGTATAACAGATTAATGATACAATAGATAATCATATTAATAAGGATTTATTTTTTATCGATTCTAAAAAATGAATTGAACAGAAAAAATAAATCCGGAAAGTTATAGAAAATAGAAAAATTTTATAAAGTCATAAAATGCTACCAAACAAGATTGTATATAATTTCTTTATCTCTTTCAGCTTCTTTCTTCCCTAAAACTTTCCTTATTCGTAAATCATTAATTGCATCCTCGAGTTTACTATCTATATTTTTAATTTCCATTAGATTCCCTGTTTCTCCTCCGTTATCGACTAAATTTATCATCGCATTATCTTTATTCATTAGATTCCGTAAATTACTTCTAAATGAGTCGGTCACTTTTGTTCGGTGAACCTTTCCATTTTCGATTAGTATAGGTAACACGGGAGCCCTTTCAGTAGTTCTACGCGTATTCGGATCTATAAAATAGAAAACGAACATGGGCACTCCTACCACAACATCTTTAGTTCTGATCTCGATAGAATAAGTATTGAAAAAGTCCTGTACGCTAGTCATCTCTATATCCTTGATTTTATCGATATTATCTAGGCAAGATTGTTTTTCCTGTTTGATTCTTGCTATAGTATCTTCGGCGGAACTTAGATCACTGCTAAGCTCGCTATGTTTTTCTTGAATTCTACTTTCTATCTCAGATTTTTTTCTTTCAAGTTCTCTTATTCTCTGTTGCTTTGATCTTTCTAAATCACTTAATTCTCGTTGTACGTTCTTCTTTATTTGAGCAATTTCAGTTTCATTTCGACTAATAGTGTTTCCTAAATCATTGTACTTTATGTTCAAGTCTTTCAATGCTTCTTCTATTTCAAATAGGTCGTTTTTATTGATAGCGTTCTTCAGACGATCAACAGAATTTTTAATAGCAGTAATGTTGTTGTAAAGATCGCCAGTTTTATCACCAATCTTATATTTTCCACTTTTAACTAATTCCTCTGGCGTAGCTTCTATTTTTCGAGCTTTTTCAGCCTCGAGTTCCTTTGTAATTTGAGCTAGTTGCTTTTCTTCTTCGCTGGTGTCAACTTTCTTTGTTCTTAATTTGTCTGTTTCTTGAGCCCCTTTCTGAATCCATCTATCACATAATTTTATAATAGTTTGGCCATGATTATCTAAAAATTTAACATCCGCTTGCGAGATGAACTCAAATACCTCTGGGACAATTTTTGCTTGGTTAATGCTTTTTGGTATTGGTCCTCCTTCTAAAAGAAAATATTGTTCGTTAAATGAACTAACATCGTATTGATTCAAGAAAAAGTTCTTAAAATAATCAACTTCACTAGCACTAAAAAGAGCTTCTTGAATGACCGTACCTCTCTTATAATTTTTTGGTTTTTTTAAGTAAGTAGCATTATACGATGCTAATGAATTCAAAAAAGAATCGGGATCTGCCCCTTGAATAAGATTGTCGGGATTGGGCGGTGTTTGGGAGAATTTCCCTACACTTAATTTTTCTTGTTTATTTAGTAAGTAACTACAAACACAGGCACGAGTATCACTTAAAGGAATTAACCGAACGGGCCAAAAACATACTGCGATTCTATTTATTTTTCCTAATTTCTTAATTGTTTTTCCATAAATGTTTATACATTCATTTAATGCCATCGCCATCTCATCTAACAATGTAGCTTTTGAGCGAGCAGGAATAACATCCCCTACATTAATAAGATATGGAATAATTTTGTCTACCATTTTTTTATCACATGATTTTTCTATATGAATTTTTATAAAGGTTTACATAAATAAGTTTTTGTTTCACCGTTTTTTATTAAAAATTTAAATTTAGAAAAAATTCTAATCACATTCTTGCGATTCATCTTCATCTTTACTTGCAAAGTCAATTAATTTTAAAATTTCTGAACCAAAAATTTTAGACAAGACCCTAT
>Ga0315553_10000012_pt1 | contig 138939 bp, 125 predicted proteins | sample SalMarSW160140MG_FD_203099 | JGI IMG/M metagenome (GOLD analysis project Ga0315553, IMG submission 203099) | Salt marsh sediment microbial communities from the Plum Island Ecosystem LTER, Massachusetts, United States - Salt Marsh Sediment SW1601-40 ... | reverse complement strand
GAACTTAAGAGAAAATCTCCCGCTCGAAAAATCACACATGGAAAAGGAGCCAAGTTCGCACCTCGCTGGAGTCCAAACGGTCTGCTGCTGGCTTACGCCCTAGATCTAGATGGCAGTGAAAATTATGATATTTATGTATACGATACAGAATCTGGAGAACATCAGAACTTGACACCCAATACTCCAGACGCCCTAATGACTTCGTTTGCCTGGTCACCTGATGGTCAACAGATCGCGTATTGTTCTGATAAGGGGGGATGTTTTGATACCTATATCATGCCATCTCAGGGTGGGGAAGGTCAAAAGGTTTTAGCTACGCCCCATCCAGACTGGGAAGTAGTTTGGTCGCCGGATGGACAGATGTTAGCGATTACTTCTGAGGGGAAAGCACAGGATAATTGGACATTTCTTGTACCGCTTAATGGCAGTGAGCCGTATCCAATCAGTATTGATGGCAGCCCGATTAGTGCAAAAGACGCCTGCTGGTCGCCGGATAGCAGGTATCTGGCCTTCGCCTCTGACCTGCAGGGAAAGTTCGAAATTGGAATCTACGAAATCAAAAATGATTCCCTATCCTGGCTGACAGATGGTGCTGGCGAAAAGGAACACCCCGATTGGTCCGATGATGGATTTCTGACCTATGTAGTCAGTTATGGTCCAAAGTCTGAACTGGCTCTTATGGATCTCAAAGGAAGAACAGTATCTTCACATCAAATTGAACCAGGGGTAATCTTCACCCCAAAATTTACTCCCTCAAATGATCAGATTATTGTTATATTTGATAACCCGCGGCATCCTGGTGACTTGTGGGTATTCAATCGTGTGGATAAAAAATTCCAGCAGCTTACCCGCTCCCTGCCGCCCGAGGTTGGGCAAACCCTTTTTATCATGCCAGAAGAGGTCTGGTACCCCAGTCTGGATGATGCCCAAGTCCCTGCCTTGATATATCGAGCTCATCAAGGGGATGAATTGCCACCGGCGGTAATCTATGTTCACGGTGGTCCCAATTGGTTGACCCAAATCACCTGGGATCCTCTTTTACAGCATATGGTCAGCCGGGGTTGGGTGGTTCTGGCTCCCAATTATCGCGGCTCTACAGGCTACGGCCGTGAGTGGATGAATGCCAACCGCTTCGATCTGGGCGGTGTTGATACTGCTGATGTCGTTGCGGGAGCAGATTTTTTAGGCGGTGGTGGAATCGCTGACCCCACAAGGATTGCCGTCACTGGAAGAAGCTGGGGAGGATATCTAACGATGACCTGCCTGACTCAATTCCCTGAGAAGTGGGCTGCAGGAGCTGCAGTGGTTCCGTTTTTAAATTGGTTCACCAGTCATGAGAACTCGCGCGAAGACCTGCAGCATTGGGATAGGGAAAACTTCGGCGATCCAGTTACCAACAGAAAATTGTGGTATGAACGCTCACCATTTTTCTTTTTGGATCAAATTCAGTCTCCGGTGCAGTTAATTTGTGGGGAAAATGATGTGCGCTGCCCAGCTAGCGAATCAAAACAAGCCTATAAAAACCTGATCAAACTGGGAAAAGTATGTGAATATCATCTCTATCAAGATGAAGGGCATATTTTTTTGAAAATCGAAAATCAGATTAGAAGCAAACAACAAAGCGCAGATTTTTTAGCGAAGTATTTGGATTAATTTTATAAGATTACAACGAGGATAAAATGCTCAACAAAGCAAAAGCGATTCAGTCTGAAATGGTGGCCTGGCGGCGGGATTTCCATATGCATCCAGAACTGGGATTCAAAGAGGAACGCACATCAGCAAAGCTCGCAGAAATCCTGGAAACATTTGGATACCGGGTGCAAACCGGGGTTGGAAAAACGGGTTTAATCGCCGAAATAGGGTCCGGCAAACCGATTGTTGCCATCCGGGCAGATATGGACGCTCTCCCGATCAAAGAAGCCAACCAGGTTCCTTATAAATCGAAAAACCAAGGTGTTATGCACGCCTGCGGCCACGATGTTCATATGGCGATTGCTTTGGGTACAGCCAAACTACTATCACAAGAGAGCTTTCCTGGTACGGTGCGTTTACTGCTCCAACCTGCAGAGGAAGTTGAAGATGAAGAAGGACTGAGTGGCGCCCCGCGAATGATCGAGGATGGAGCCATCGCAAATGTCGAATGTGTGTTAGCTCTGCATGTAGATGCTGCAATCAATACTGGCGAGATCGAAATATCTACCGAGTTTGCATCAGCTGGAGTAGACACCTTCTATGCAAAAATAATTGGAAAAGGAGGTCACGGCTCAACCCCGCATAAGGTAGTTGATCCCATCTTTATCAGTGGCTACGTGATACTGGCTATTCATGGAATCGTCTCTAGGCAACTCCGGCCCTTCGATCCTGCGGTAATTAGTATCGGCTCAATTCAAGGTGGTCAAACAGACAATGTGATACCTGAAGAGGTTAATCTATCCGGAACGATCCGTTTCTTGGACCCTGAAGTTCAGCAAAAAATCCATGCTGAGATCAAAAATGCCCTGGAAATCACACGGGCATTGGGTGGAGATTATGAGCTGAAGATCCAAGTAGGATATCCACCAATGCATAATCATATTGAACCTGTTGACCTGATAAAAACGGTTGCGGCTGATTTGCTTGGGGATGAAAAAATCATTCCGCCTGAACCAGATATGGGAGCTGAGGATTTTGGCTTCTTCCTGAAAGAGACCAAGGGCGCAATGTTTATGCTGGGCTGTAAAATTGAGGGAGACACACGTCGGCATCACGACTCCAGATTTGATGTTGATGAAACCTGCATGCCTATCGGCGCAGCTATTTTTGCCGAGACGGCCCTCCGAATACTTGACCAAAATGATAATTAAAGGGTCCTGGTCCCAGTTTTTTGAATGTACTTCAAACGGACACCTAACAAAGTTGAGCTCAAAACCGTTCAATTCCGCTGCTGGTCACCTGAAGAACTAAATTGAGCATGCAGAAGCTTAATAAAAGAGAAGTGCTGGGTGCTCTTCACGTTTAGTAACCAACAATGCCTTCCAGATTCAAGAGTCGAACACTGATTTTCCACGAAGCAGAAGAGCAGTTTATCGATCATAGTCCAGCGCTTAATAAATATAACGCTGGCGAGTTTGTCGATTATTTGCTCAAACAAGCGATCCTGATTGGCTTGCCGGAATGTTTGCTGGTTAATTGTCGGTTGTAAGTTAAGCACAAGGGTTTAGTCGGGAGATATTACTGATACGTTGACTTAACCAACTGGAGCGCCTTGTTTCAAGCCACTTGCTTCTGTTTGCTGGAAGCTCCTATTACCAGGAGTTTCCGCATGGGAGCGAAGTCGGCAGAACAACTGACACATATTCAAAGGGATACAAGATAAATTCCTATGCGGGTCACAACTCGCATCGCTCGATTCCAATAAGCGTTTTTTTTAGTTTGTGGCGTCTGTCAGGAATTATTAGGTTGGACCCAATCTGGGTGAAAAAAAGAACCTCACGCTTAGAAAGATGCAAACTAGCGGATATATCCAGGGGTATTATCTAGGGTGAACTGGGGTTCGCTGTCTCCGAGAATATTGACGATCGCGGATCTCAACTCCGCCGCCGAGAATGGTTTTGTGAGGTATGCGTTTGCGCCTGCGTTAACCGCTTCTGAGCGGTCTTCCTTGAGGTATTTAGCACTTGACACAATAACGGGAATCTTGGAGAGGCGTGGGTCCGCGCGGAATCTACGGACAAGCGTCAAACCATCCACGTCGGGCATCATGATGTCCACGATGATCAATATTGGGGTGACTGACTCCAACAGCTCAAGTGCTTGAGTAGCATTGAAAGCCTTCTGAACCGGGTAGCCGAAGGTGGTGAGAATCTCAGCCACAACTTCACAGAAGGGTTGCTCATCATCAATCACCAGGATCGTACCGGCTGGCTTGTTCATACTTTTCGTTTCTCTCACGTCAGGATCATCAGTCTGGAAAAAAGTTGTTCGCATAAGTTAATGGCTTACTAGACCTTAAATCAATGAGAAAGAGGGGGCACTTAGAAATCCCTAGTACAAATTATGCTCGGATGCTCGTCGGTAACAAATCTGTCTGGAGCTGTCATCGGGTGCGCAGCATGCAAGCCAGATCCATGCGGTTGTATTCTTAGGATCCTCCTTCAGCACCCAATTTAGTGCAGCTTCACCATTGCGGAGATCCCCTCGCTCCACGGCTTCAACTGCCATATCGAGAGCCTCTTCCACGGAATTAAAACCATCGGGATGAAAACTCGTTGCCATCATTACCGCTTTCTCAGAACCCATGAATGTTGTGAATGCATTCCACCCCATGCTAGCACGCGAATGCCATCGATGAAGTTACAGGAACCTTACAGACCTATGGTGGACAAATCTGGCTTGGCGTGAGGTTGATTGGAGATTACACTGTTCTCTGTGCGAGGCCGTTTTTCAAGTGTAGAGGGAGTGGTTTGAAGCTTCTTGTTGAACTTTATATTGTATTGCACATGCTCATGGGTGCTCCGCTGGATACTCTTGTTGACGCGCGTAACCCGCTCCCGCGCTGGTTTGACCCTGGTCCTCACCCTGATGCGGTTTCAGCGGTGGAAGACTTGATATCAGGGGCGAGTGATTCCGGCATTAAAGCCACGATCTATTCTGGATACCGGAGTTACTCGAGACAAAGCGTGGTGGTAGATCGGGAATGGAGTGTAAGACCCTCAACCGCGGAATATTACAGCGCCCCGCCAGGCTACAGCGAGCACCAGCTCGGGACTGCATTCGATCTTGTGTGGCCCGGGTTGAAAGTCGAGCACAGTGATCCAAGAAACGAGCGGCTTTATCTCTGGCTCGAAGAAAATGCACATCATTTCGGATTTGTCCTGAGCTATCCATTTAAGGAGATCGAGGAGTGGCCGTATAACAATCGATGGAGCCCACAAGTGACGGAGTTCATCTACGAACCTTGGCACATCCGATTCGTTGGGATATCGTTGGCAGAAGAAATATACGCGGCGGGGTATTTAGATCCCCAGAAGTCGGTTCTCCCCCAAGATTTCTATCATCCCTGGACATCGATCAATCCGTGAAAGGTTGCAGTCCAGAGATTCTATTCTGATATCATCCACTTCAGTTGAACCTGGGAAACCGCCATTCCGGGGTTCTACGAAAAATGCTGTGGAGGGTGGTCAAATGGCGCAAATCATCAGTTGCAGAAGCGGGTATTTGCAGGGCGGATAGGATCCGCCGGTTATTCTAGGATTATCCAAGTGTAGGAATAAAGGTTTGTTGCGCGGTTCGGTGGTTATGATACACTGGTTAGGTAATCCGAAGCATATTGGAAGGAGACCGTATGGCTGAAGACGCCAAACGTGTCGTTTGTATTGAGGACGAACCAGAGATGATCGATCTTGTCCGACTGATCCTCGGTCGGAAGGGGTTCAGTGTCATCGGTGCAAATGGCGGGATAGAGGGATTGGAAACGGTTCAACGTGAACGTCCAGACCTCGTTTTACTGGATCTGATGATGCCGGATATGGATGGCTGGGAAGTATATCAACAGATGAAGGCGGACGACGAGTTGCGCACTATCCCCGTCATTGTCGTCACGGCGAAAGCCCAGTCCATCGACAAGGTTTTGGGATTGCATATCGCCAAGGTGGATGATTACATCACCAAACCTTTTGGTCCACAAGAATTACTCGAGAGCGTGGAGAAGATCATCGGTGAGGTTGAGGTAGAATAAGCTCGAGAGACCGAGCATGTATTGGGCGGCTTCGGTCGCCCTGTTTTTATGTCAGGAGCAGGATGAAACGCTGGGTTCGTGTTCACAATCGGAGTCGTGAAAATTCACCCATAGGCAGAGCGCTTTGGTGCGATTCATTCTCATGCCGTTTGCGTGGATTGACATTTCGCCGGGAGATTCCTGAGGACGAAGGACTGCTCCTGGTTGAACGCAGCGAGGGGCGTATAAATACATCGATCCACATGTTATTCGTTTTTTTCTCGATAAGTGTATTTTGGGTGAGCTCAGAGGGGCTGGTCGTAGACAAAACACTCGCCAAGCCCTGGGGTTTCTACGCTCCGAAATATGCAGCTCAATACATCCTCGAGGCCACGCCCACGGTCCTTAACGAAGTGCAGATCGGGGATCAGCTAGAGTTTATTGATGAAGAATAGATTGAAGATTGTCCAGATTTTCATTCTCATGCTCCTGGCATTACCGGCAACCACTGTTCATGCCCAGGGAGGGGGGCCGACATACATTGTCGAACCTGGCGATACGCTTTCTGGCATCGCTCGTCGTTTTGGCACCACCGTTGATGCAATGGTTGCAACCAACGGGATTGAGGATCCATCTAAACTTTACCCCGGAGCAGAACTGACGATCCCGGGATTCGAAGGTGTTGAAGGTGTCCTGACACTGCAGGAAGTCAGCCTTGGCGAGGATCTGAATAGCTTGAGCCTTCGTTACAATTTGGCTTTGGATGAGCTGGCTCGCCTTAATCGAGTCGTCAGACCCGATCGACTCTATGTTGGACAGTCACTTATAGTCCCAGAATCCTCTGAAAGTGTGATTCCAGGGGATGATGTTGGGGCATTTTTTCCGTACTTAGGGGAAACCAGATTGGAAATCGCTGCCCGTGTTGGAATCAACCCATGGGATCTGCGGCGTTCTACTGTTGATCCACTGCGCTTTTGGGTAATGCCTGGGAATCCATTAACCGATACGATGGGATGGAGCGTATCCCTTCCTGAGCCATTTACTTCAATTTCGATCGAACCACTCCCGATGGTCCAGGGGCATACTGTCGTGCTAAGAGCCGGGGTGAGTTCCCCAATTCGTCTTGGAGGTTCGCACGGGGACCATCCGCTCACATTCTTTCAGAATGATGATGGTGAAATGGTCGCTCTGCAGGGCATCCATGCGTTGGCTGAGCCGGGGTTGTACGATCTTGAGTTGCGGATGGGATTGTCTGAAGGTGAGGAAACCAGCTATATCTTTAGACAACCGGTTATGGTCGAAGATGGTGATTATGGATTCCAGTATGTAGTTGGAGTTCCTGCAGAAACCGTCGATTCGGAAAACATACGGGCTGAAGAGGAATTCGTAAAGGACCTTCTTGCACCGGTTACTCCCGATAAGCTATGGGATGGACCTTTTGATTACCCCTCTCGATATTACACCGACGAGTTCATCGCACTATTTGGGGTGCGGCGCAATTACAACAATGGAGCTTTGATCTACTACCATACAGGGGTGGATTTCTACGGTAACAATATCCCTATTTATGCGCCAGCTCGCGGTGTGGTTGTATTTGCTGGACCTCTTCTGATTAGGGGAAATGCGACCTATATCGACCATGGTTGGGGGGTATATTCTGGATATTTCCATCAATCGGAGCTGCTTGTTCAAGAAGGGGACAACGTTGAACGAGGGCAGGAAATTGGAATCGTAGGAAGCACCGGGAGATCTACGGGACCACATCTACATTGGGAGATCTGGGTTGGTGGGGTGACGGTCAACCCTCTGGACTGGGTCAACCGGGGTTACCCTTAGTCCTGCACTTCCGTTTCGTCGACCAAGCGACCGCTGAGATAGTCTTCCAGGCACCGCTGTGCCTCACTTAGCATCTTCTCCGGTACGAGGATCTCTACCCGCGCTGATCGACCCACTCCAAATCCATAAATCGTTGCCGCAGCTTCGTAGGATAGGACAACGTCGATCTCTTGAGCTTCCAACATTCCGCGGATGATCTCGGCTTCAAGTATGCCAGATACCGTCTCGGCGACTACAAAATTTTCCGTCATGATGCAATGCCCTCTGTGTGTAGTATAATTGCCTTGAACTTCCCCGAGTAGGGCAATCTTTTTTAATATGGCATCCGTACTAAGTATTTCTCCTGAATCGTATTGGACCAGTTTTGAGGTCAAAGACGATGATATCGATTTCATTATCAACCTCCTGCTAGAACGGGAGGTTCCTCTCACATCTGATGAAATGGCATCTGCACTGGTTGAGCAGCGGATAATCCAACTGGAGAAAGAAGCTCAAGAAGCCGAACAGACAGAACACCCCATCTATATCCCAGCAGAAACTTATAAAGTAGGACAGGTCCTGGCATTCTCGGAGTTTGAGTTTGAAACAGCGGAAGTAATTGGCGTGCGTGAGGCCAATAATCCAGACCTTGATCCATTTTCTGTGATCAAGGTTGCTTTCGTAGGGGATGGGTCAGAGAGAGAATTCGCCTCAGAATTGTCGGATCATATTCTGAACAACCCTCCTGAGCCAGAACCTGAGCTCGAGGAGATGCGTAAGCCGGAAGCGATAATGGCCCGGTTTGGGGACATCATCATCGCGCAACTGGATGAGAGCCTGGACAAGGTCGATGACATTATCAGAATCGCAGGGAAATGGTTCCCGAGAGCGCTTGTGGCTGAAATCACCGATGGACACCTTAACCTAGCTGAGGCCGTGCTCGACGTCGAAGCTGGTGGTCCTTTACCGACAGCGGACCTGCTTGAGCATGTTGAACTACCCGCGTCACTCTCCGCTGGGTTAGCGGAGTTTTCGCTTGATTACGCGTTGCAGGAAGATGAGCGTTTCGATGAAGTCGGACCCGCTGGTCAGGTCCTCTGGTTTTTACGGCGGCTTGAGCCCCCAGAGGTATTATTCGCCCCCCCGCGTCTTGAGAGCCAAGAGAAGGCAGTTGATTCATCCAGCCTCACTGATGAGCTGAAAGAACTCGTAACGAAGCTGGACGATGAAATGAGTGATCTACAAGCTCCGGATGTTACGCCTGATGATATTACCGTGACACTGATTTTTCCTCATTGGCGAGTAGGAGCGCTGCCATTATCAGCCCGAGTTGAACCCCTTTTTCCGACGGCTTATGAGGCGCCAAGAATTCGATTTATCCTGATTGACGGGCACAGCGGGAAGAGATTCCCGGGCTGGGTTGTGCGTGAGCATGGATATGTCTTCGGTTTAGAAGACTGGTATCGAGAATACAAGGTTCCAGCGGGGGGGCTTGTACGCGTTCAGCCCGGTGACGCCCCTGGCGAAGTGGTTGTCGAAACATTTGATCGGCGCATGCGCAATGATTGGATCCGGACAGTGACAATTACTGAGGATGGTCAGATAGGATTCACGATGCTCAAGCAGCCGGTTGGGACCGCATACGATGATTTGATGGTGATCGGGCTAATCGACACCCAGGCACTTGATGAAGTATGGATGAAATCGCAGCATCAGAAGCACCCTCTGGATCGAACAGTAGCCCATGTATTTCGGGAATTAGCCAAACTGACTCCACAAAGCGCTGTACACGCGCGGACGCTTTATGCAGCTGTGAATGTCCTCCAAAGGCAGGCTCCTTCAACGATCTTTGCCGAGCTAATTAACCATTCTTATTTTCAACACGTGGGGGATCTTTACTGGCGGTTCGATGCGGAAGCTTGGAGCTCGTCGTGACGAATCAATCATCCTCAATCCTAGCTCGACAGACTTTGGACACTAAATTCCATATTGATTTTGATTATTGGGACCGTGCGGACCGGGATCTGAATATCTATCTTCGAAGCCATCTCTGCCCGGAACATCAGGAAGTGTATGCGGATGTCGAAGCCGATACAATGGTTGACAGTGTGAATCCAAAAACGGCGGAAGTCACTCGCGTCTTGGGAATTCAACACACGCTGATTTCACACTGTTCCTTACAGCCGGATTATTTGACACCGCAAACGACCCTGGTCAATGCTATCTTCCGGGTGTTTCTATCGAATGGAAACTCACCCCTCACGCCCAAAGACTTAGGTGAGGTCCTTAACCGCCCCGCGCGCACGATCCTGCGTATGCTCTCTGGTGGGAGAGTCTACAAAGGAATTCGACCCCTGCTTGAGGATTGATCCTCTAAGATCTTTACAATACAATTGAATTACGCCCCCGTAGCTCAATGGATAGAGCACCGGACTTCTAATCCGACGGTTGTGCGTTCGAATCGCACCGGGGGCGCCTGGGTATTGTTACACTTTTCAAGTGAGGCTTGGATGGTCTCAACCGGCAACAAACCGTTGCTTCCCTAGTCGTCCTTCTTCAGAATGACCATGGCTATGTCATCCGGCTGGGGGGAGCCGTCCAGGAATTGATCGATGTCTTCGAGGATAAGCTTAATTAATTCGGAGGGTGGGCGTTTCCGATGAGCTTGAATAGTATTTCTGAAGCGGTCCATCCCATAAAGCTCATTTAGTGGGTTTTGTGAATCCGTGACCCCATCGGTATACATAACCAGCAGATCGCCCGGATCCATTTGGATTTTTCGCTGCTGCCAATCCTGATCATCAAAGAGCCCTAAAGGCATTCCAGTATTTTTTAACATCATCATTTCGCCATTGACGGCTTTTAGATGAATAGCTGGATTGTGACCAGCATTACTATAGATAAGCTCGTTCTCCTCCGGCTCAAGAATCCCATAGAAAACCGTCAAAAAATGTGATGCTTCTGAATAGGAAAGCATGCGTTGGTTCACCTTGCTTAGAACACGGTCCGGGTGCCAAGGGAATTCCTCCGCAAGAGTTCGCAGAAGGGTTCGACCGTAAGCCATTAATAATGCGGCTGCCGCCCCTTTATCGACAACATCCGCTATAAGGATCCCAATATGGCCAGAATTGAGCGGGAATATATCGTAGAAATCTCCAGAAGTCTCTCGTGCTGATCGAAGCACAAAGGACAATTGAAAGCCCGGAATGGCCGGCGTTTGTTTGGGTATCAAGTTCGCTTGTAGACTGCCGGCCAATTTCAATTCCTTCTCGTACCGTCTATTCGCTTTCTGGAGGTGTTTTTGGAATCTCTGCAGCGCTAGATGAGTCTCGACTCGAGCGATAACCTCTTCGTATTGAAAGGGTTTCGTGATGTAGTCAACACCACCTACATCGAAGCCCTGGACCTTATTCTGAATTTCATTCAGCGCGCTGATGAAGATCACCGGGATGCCGCGAGACTCAGGGGATTCTTTCAACTGACGGCAAACCTCATAGCCATTCATACCGGGCATTTTGATATCGAGAAGGATCAGGTTCGGTGGGGTTGCACGAATAGATTCGAGGGCTCTTCCACCACTCTTAACAGCACGAACGACGTAGCCGCGATCCGCCAACATCTGGGATAAGAGGCGGAGATTTACCGGCTTGTCATCGACGATTAGGATTTCTTCTGCAAATTCTGCCTTAGTGCTAGGCATTTTCGTCTCTAATGTGATTGATCAGGCTTATTATCTCCTCGTGGTTGAATCCCTGTGCAAGCTCCATCAAAGTCTCGCCTAATTGTAGATCTTCCTCTGTTATTTTTGAAATCGTTGCCTCGATACGATGAAGGCTCCCTCTTATCGTAGCTGCCTCAAGATCGGATAGCAGCTTGGGCGAAAGGGATTTCAAGCGTTTTGCTAGAACACTGCGTTGAGCTTCGCTCATAATGCCATTCGTCAATCCACCTTCTAACCCAGATTGTTCACTTAACACTTCGCCATATTTGTAGCGTACTCCCAAATGTTTCGAGAGAATCTTATAAAGCTCAATATCGGTGAATGGCTTACGAATGTATGCATCGCAACCCTCAGATAAGATGACCTCGCGATCCTCTTCAAGTGCGCTTGCTGTGAGGGCAACAATTACGGTTGCATGTCCTTTCGTTGTCGCCTTGATATGGCGGGTGGCTTCGTATCCATCCATAACCGGCATGCGCATGTCCATGAATATCAGGTGCGGATCCCACTCACCCCAGATATTAATTGCCTCCATGCCGTCCTTCGCTTCTTGTATTTCAAACCCCAGAGGTTGAAGGTATTTCACCAGGAGCTGACGGTTGACTTCTTTATCATCCACAACAAGGATGCGGTAGGTTTGTTGTCCATCTTCAAGCCCGACCACTCTCCGTTGGGGAAGAAGTTCGACTAAGGAAATCTCATCGGAACCTTCAATAGGGATTTCCAATGTGAATGAACTACCCACCCCTAGCTCGCTGCTCGCGGTCAGACTACCACCCATAAGTTGAGCAAATTGCAGGCTGATGGAAAGACCAAGCCCGGTTCCTTCATGTTCTTGGTGGGTGTTTGTGGCTTGGACAAAAGGATCGAAAATCGTCTCTAATTCTTCGGGAGCTATGCCAAACCCCGTATCGGAGACAACGAATCTTAACTTATGGCATTGTGCGTCTTCAGTGTTATTGACACAGTGAACCCTCAGCTCGAGGCTACCTTTCTCTGAAAATTTAATGGCGTTGCCGAGCAGGTTCATCAAGACTTGCCGCAATTTTCCTTCATCGGCGTGGATATACTGGGGAACGTCTTGTCCAAGGTTTAGTTCCAGAGCAAGGGCTTTCTGCTCTGCCCGCAGCCTGAACATATCTTCCATGCCCTCGAGCATGCGATGGAGATCAAAGTCTTGCTTGTTCAGCGTAGCTCGACCGGCTTCGATCTTTGACATCTCCAGGACTTCATTGATCAAACCGAGGAGATGCTCGCCGCTGCGGACGATAACTTCAAGGTTCTCTCTTTGATCATCGGAAAGTGTTCCTGCCCGGTTAGATTCCGACGCGACTGGACGGATCATGAGTTGGCTGAAACCAAGGATCGCGTTGAGGGGGGTTCTCAATTCGTGACTCATATTTGCTAAGAACAAACTCTTGGCCCGGTTTGCGGCTTCAGCCGCCTCTTTCGAGCGCTTGAGTTCACTGAGGGTATCTGTCAGTTCTTGGGTCTTTTCTTTTACTTGGAGTGCTAGCTGCTTTCGCTGCGTTTCGATCGACCGCACCCGGAGCCTGAAGAAACTAATAGTTCCTCCAACAACGATTGCTGCCACCAATACTCTGAACCACCATGTCTGCCAGAATGGGGGAGTGATGATGATATTGATCGCAGCTCCGGCCTCATTCCAAATCCCATCTCGGTTTGTCCCTCGCACCCGAAATGTGTACTCACCCGGAGGGACATTTGTATAGCTGGCGAATCGTCTTGAGCCGATGTAGTTCCAGTCCTTATCCAAGCCTTCCATGAAGTAGGCGTACTGGTTCTCCTCGGGCGCGGAATAATGAAGGGATGCAAATTCGAATGAGAAGAAATCATCCGTGTAGTTGAGATCGATCGACTCAGTTACATTGATGGGCTTTTGGAGTGGAGATTCCTCTCCTATAACAACTGACTCATTGAATAATTTAAAATCCGTTATTACGATTGGAGGAATATAGGTGTTATTGACAACCTGGCTGGGGAAGAATGAATTTACGCCAGACAATCCTCCGAAGAACATCTCTCCACTGCTGCTCCTGAAGAACGAATTTTGATTGAACTCATTGCTCTGCAATCCATCATTTACATCGAAGTTGGTAAATGACTCATCCTGTACATTGAACTTGGATAATCCATTATTTGTGCTGAGCCATAGGTTTCCTTCGTCATCCTCCAGAATCCCATAGATAGTATTGTTGGCCAATCCATCTTTCTCGCGATAATGCTGGAAGGTTCCTGATTCGGGCGAGAGACGATCCAGACCACTAACGGTCGCAGCCCAGAGCACGTCGTTTTGATCCAGGTGAACATCCAAGATAATATCGTCACTCAAACTGCTGGGATCTTCGGGATCGTGTATATATTGCGTGAAGGTGTCTGATTCAAGATCAATCCCAACCAATCCTCCATTCAACATCCCAACCCACACAACCCCATCCCGACCCTCGTCGATCGTGTAGATCGCGTTTGATAAACCCTCTGGCGCTTTAGGGTTATCCTCAAAAAAGGTCATCTCGCCGGTTGCCCGGTTCATGACACTGAGTCCTCCAGCACCCCCAATCCATAGAAGGCCAGATGGGTCTTCGAGTATTGCTAGTATTAGCGGGGCTGTGTCGTATTGCGTGAACTTCCCGGATGCGGGGTCAAACCGATTTAGACCGCCTCCCCATGTACCTATCCAGAACATTCCATCTGAGTCCTGGGCGATGCTCATCACCGTATTACTGCTAACACTCTCGGGATCCTCTGGATCTGACATGTAATGGCGCCATAGTCCCGTCCTGCGATCGTAACGATTCAGTCCTCCTGAAAATGTGCCAATCCATAGCACGCCAGACTTATCTTCGAATATTCCCCATATACTGCTGTCGTTCAGGCCATTGGGTTCATCCGGGTTGCTGCGGATCAGGTTGAACTTCGAAGCGCTTGGATCATACTTGTTTACACCACCTCCAAAACTTCCGAACCAGAGGACGCCTGCATAATCTTCGAAAATGGAATAGATCTGACTGCTGCTCAGGCTGCTCGGGTTGGATGGATCATGAGAATAGTGTGTGTATTTTCCCGTATCCCGATCAAGGGCGATTAAACCGCCTCCATCAAGGCCCACCCAGAGTACACCGGATCTGTCCTCAAGGATCGCCGCGATTGACTGATTGCTGATACTATCAGGATCCTTTGTATCTTCCGGGAAACGCTGGAAACGTTCTGTATCTCGTTCGAATCGGTTCAACCCCGTATCTTCCGTTCCAACCCATATCACCCCCTCACGATCTTCGAAAAGACTATTGATGTCGTCACCACTCAGGCTGAAAGGATCCTCAGGGTCATTTTTGTATGGAGTGAAAGTGCCCGATTCGGGATTATATTGGTTCAACCCCCCGCCGTTGGTGCCAATCCAGAAAGATTCGTTTTGATCTATGAGAAGGGCAGAGATGCCATTGTCAGAAATACTGTTTGGGTTCGTTGGATCATTTAGGTAGGAAGTGAAGGTACCTGATTCGTGATCGAATAGATTTAGTCCGCCTCCATTTGTCCCAACCCAAATTGCGCCGTTAGAGTCGATAACGATTTCTGACACGACATTGTTGCTTATGCTGTTTTTATCTTCCGGATCATTTGTATATCGCGAGAATTGATCTGAATCACGATCGAATTTATTTAGCCCTCCACCGAGGGTGCCGATCCAGAGCGTGCCATCAGCATCTTCAGCGATTGATGTTACCCAGTCATTGCTTAGAGTTTGATCGTCATTGGGATCGTTTTTATACACCTTAAAATCATATCCATCATACCGATTTAGCCCATCTTGGGTGCCGAACCATAGGAATCCCTGGCTGTCTTGAAGAATAGTGTTCACCACACTCTGGGATAGCCCCTGTTCGATGGATATGCGGGAGAAAATAATATCAGCTTTGGGTCTTTTGATTGAGCCTGGGCGGATTGAAGGCTGATTGTTCGTATTCCCGTCCGAATTCTTGGTGGTTTGGGAGGGCGTGCCTGTGAGCGTTTCTTCAGAGAGAGAGCCATCAGTATTGACTGTGGCATCAACGCCAGAAGGGCTGCAAGCGTTGATTGTCAGGATAAAGACCAGGATCGTGAGGATATGTATCCTCGAAGAGAATCTATGATCGGGGGTTTGCTGCTTCATAGGGTATACCTTTCGATGGCCAAGTACTCCAAATGCCTGAATCAAATGATAGACAGATTGTAATCAATCACCGTCAAGAAGGCGACCCAGGCGAATCTATACTGGACAATCAGGGCTATCACAAATGTTTTCATGATTTGCAGTCCAACAGTAGTATGTTAAGGATTGTCACATATAAAATCTGCGGAAGTTCAGATCCGCATAACGGTAAAACCCGGAAAATGAAATTCCTTGCTCAAACTGATTTACACTTAGACTTTCTCGCTGGGAAACGCCTCCAAATTGAACTGGAAGAGTTTATCTTATGTTGTCCAACGCGATAATTAGGAAGCATCCTCCCGCCTTAAAGGAGTGCAGGAGGACATTGTCCTCCTGCACTCCTTTGAAGGAGAAGATAAGCTTGATTTGCTCCATTTACAGGTACGCCAATATCGTACTTCGGAACGAGTGTAATTTAGAGCGCATCAGCCACCTTTTTGATGACCACAGAGCATACTGTGGTATCAAGCGTAGCGTACAACCTATCCGATCAAACGCTCATCGGCTTGTACCAGTTATGAGCTTTCGTCCCACCTCGTTACTGGCTGACTACTGGCCGGTGATTTGTTATTTTTAACCAAGCGTTTTTTAAGGTCCTGCTCTATCCGATCCCGAAGGACTTGTAATTCGATTTAGACGGAGCGTTCTTTGTTAACTTCATCATACGGTAGTGCTCAGCCTCCCGACGTTGAGAACGTCGAATTTCAGCTACTCATTCGATGTCTCTACCTGTGGGGAGCATCTCTCAACCCTCCAGCCTTCCACGATAAAACGGTTTGTGTGAGGAGTGTAAAAGTTTTGTATAACGCTACTTTAGCGTGAAACTACGAGGAACGTCATCCCCCAAACTGGGGGATTGGGTAGGGGATTTCTAGATAAGCTAGTGTGGCCCGAACCTTAGGTGGATTTCACACTTGAACGCGGGTTTACAAAAGCCCTAGCTCGCGCGCTTTTTCTACGGCATCTTTCCTGCTGTGCACTTTGAGCTTGCCGTAAATGTTTTTTATGTGTGAGCGTACAGTACTGGCGGCAATGAAGAGTTGACCTGCGATTTCGGTGCCTGATAGATGTGTCTCCAGAAGGTGGAGCACTTCCATTTCTCTCTCACTGAGGGGTTCGGTCAATCCTTCGGTGCAGCTGACATCGGATGTTATCCCGGCATCTACATTAGGGCTCATAAATTGGAGTACTTTGCAAGCGTATGGCATCGTTGTTTCTTGTTTTTCCAACTCACAAAGCAACATGCGGATCGGTTCTCCTTCATCGACAAAGACACGAATAAACGCTTCCGGTTCAGCCAAGACCAGCGCTTGTTTCAACGTTGATAATGCTCTATCCGTTTGACCCAGAGCATCCTGGGCAATGGATGCTAGGACCATGAGTTCGATAAGAATTCTTCCTGCTCCAGAGCTCTCTGCAGTTGATTGCATCCTATCCAGGATCTCGATAACCTGATTCAATGCCGGGAGAGCCTCCGATTTTGACAGTGGCTTTCCTTTTGCGATAAGTATGCGGACGATTGTTAAATGGGTTTCGAAATCTTGAAACTCAATTTCGTCATTAGAAATCAGATCTTGATCATCGATCCACTGAAGGGCATAGGGGAGATCCCCCTGTGCTAGTCGAAAGTGAGCTTCCCATGCAGCGGATCTGGCTACATACCAGGGTGAAAGGTCAGGTGCAAGTTGTCGTGCCTTCTGGATAGAGCGTAATGAACCATCGCTGTCATCACAAGCCTGGAGTACATGGGCGTGTTCGATGTACGCGCGCATGAGTGATTCGGCCTGTCCCCATTCTTCGCAAAATACTAATCCTTCTTCAGCATATTTCCTTGCCATGTCAAGATCGTTCCGCTCACGGAGAATATTACTGAGTTGAATGGATACGAGACCATGCGCAGACAACCTGCTTCCGGATCGCTCATAATATTCTTCGGCCAAGGATAGCGCTTCACGACATGTCGTCATAGATCGCCGAAGGTCCCCTTGGGTGGACTGCAGAGCTGCCAGGTCGCAAAGCGATTCGACAAGGACGTTCGTAGCTCCGGCGGCTCGATTGATGGTGATGGCTTCTTGATATGCGCCCTTTGCTTCATTCAGTTCACCTGTCCATCGCAGAACGGTAGCCAGGAGAGTGGCAGAAAAACCGCGCAGCACGAGGTCTTCGTCCGGTAGGACTTTGAGCGCTTCGCGGGCGAACTCCGCAGCAAGCGGCATAGATCCGCGGATGGCGATCAAATAGGCGCGCAACGCATCGATCATACCGGAAAGGCGCTGAACTTCGATTTCATCCGTGATCGATGGGAGAGCCCCCTCGGCATCCCGCAAAATCGAGGCAACCGGTGCCAATTGTCCAGCAAATGAAAGCGCCCAGGCGTGGGCAATACTCAACCATGGCTGTGATTGCTTTACATTTTTAGGAAGAACTTCCAGCCACCTAGCAAGCGTTCCAAGGTTTCCGTGGTATACAAATGTGAGCGCGTTCTTCGAAATGAAATTCGCCGCTCGCTCAAACTCGCCGGCTTCAAGAAGATGATTTATGGTCTCCCCAATCAGCCCGTTTTGCTCGTACCAATCACCAGCTCGACGGTGTAAATCCGGGATATCGTTACCGTACACTTGAATTAATCTTTCCTCCAAGAGGTTGGCAAATAGGCGGTGATATCGATACCACCTCCGTTCGTCGTCCAACGGGATGAGAAATAGATTAGCGCGGTCCAAATGTTCAAGAATTTCCTGGGATTGAAGGGTGGGGTGCGCACGCCTGTTCGCCTTTCTCTTCTTCGGGGTACCCCCAACAGTATCGGACCATCCCATAACAGCGTCACAGATAGGCGATGACAGCTGATTCAATATCGACGTCTTAACCATAAATTCTTGGATTTCTGCGGATTGTAGACCGAGGACTTCCTCCATCAGGTAATCCAAAATGAAACGATGTTTCCCCGATAGGGCTTTGATAAAACCGGATACGTCCCCGCTCCCCTGAATGGATATGGCGGTCATCTGCAAGCCAGCGATCCATCCCTCCGTTCGGTTTTTAAGTGCAGTGATATCCTCCAGGGCAAGATCCAATTGCATTATGTCGTTCAAATAGGTCGTCGTCTCATCCAGTGTGAAGCGCATATCGGCTTCTGATATTTCAGTCAGCTCCACACGTGTCCTCAGCCGGGCAATAGGCAGGGGGAGACCGGTTCTTGTTGCGATGATCAGGTGCATTTTCCGTGGCAAATGATTGATGAGGAAATTCAAAGCATTATGAATTTGATGTGATTCAATGACGTGATAATCATCGAGGACCAGCGCGAAACGCTCATGGATTTCGTCGAGCTCATCGATGAGTGCTGTTAAGACTCTTTCAACCGGCGGTGGGTGGGGTGATTGCTGCAATTCGAGTGATGCATCCCCGATGTTTGGTTTGATTGTACGGAGTGCTGCTATGCAGTATCCCAGGAACTGGGTTAGATCGTTATCGCCTCCATCTATTGAAACCCAGGCGATAGGTATTCTAGTTGCAGCTCCCCAATCGCTTATAAGGGTTGTTTTACCGAATCCGGCTGGAGCGGAGATAAGTGTTAGCTTATGGTTTGAGGTAATCCCCGTTTCTATCCGCTGCACTAATCGGGTGCGCTGAACGATGTTCGGTTTAACCGGGGGGATCAATAACTTCGTTTTCAGCAGGGGAAGAATTTCCAGATCAGGATTTCTTGGTTTTTCTTCTTCTCTGGTTGTCATGCTCACTCACATCCCGGGATCGACAATCCGTGTAACGCCCATTGTATATCAGATCGTTCCCCAACTCATTCAGGTAACGGGCTTTCTTCTTGGATTTGAATCATAGGGAATGTTCGATTTGGGAATAGACATGTGATTGAATCCGGTTTTTTTACTGTAAGTTTGTGTATGTTAGGTCACACGGCCTCTCAATTATGTGGTGCACCATTTTTCTAACCAGAGGTATTTCGTTCGGGCTCCGCCGGGGTGCCTCGTTAATTACTTCCACATAAAAAGAGGCAAATTTACAGCACCTTACATACACCTTTCAAATATTCCCCAACCGCCGGATAACATGGTTTAATGCGGGCGTACCTTAACACGGGCGACCTCCGCCCGTAATCCCTCCGCCCTGGTCGCCTTTCGGCGACCTTGTGCGTTATTTGTTCAGCGATCCCCACAATCTACATACATTCACGGTCCTCTCTTCATCACTTCTTCATTTCCCCCCGATATCCTTCGCTTGTGGAAGTGCAGAACTATCCGTCTGCACAATAAACTACGGCGGTAGCGATAATGAGTTATAAGAAGGTACTTCTCTCTGCTAGATAAGTTATTCTGTACCATGGAAGCCTCCCGTGAGACAAATCGGGAGGCTTCTTGCGTTTTCTCTTCAGCCGCAAGCAGGTGAGTCAACGCCTAGCGAAAGGCACTATAATCTAGGTATGTCCCCAAAAATACTGATCGTCGAAGATGAAATTGAACTCGTAAAAGTTATCCGCGATTATCTGGAGAAGGCCGGATTTCGTGTCGATTCCGTAGGCGACGGAGCCTCTGCAGTATCTGCGTTCCAACATAATCCGTCGGATCTGGTCTTGTTGGATCTCAACCTCCCGGGAATGGATGGCCTCGATGTCGCACGTGAGATACGGCGCATAAACGACGTTCCCATCATCATGGTCACAGCCCGGGTTGAGGAGACGGATAAATTGATCGGTCTGGAGCTGGGCGCCGACGACTACATCACCAAGCCCTTCAGTCCGAGGGAAGTCGTGGCAAGGGTGCGTGCCGTTCTTCGCAGAACACAGAAACCGATCACAATACCGGAGATTATCGAAGCCGGAGATGTTGTGGTTGATCTTCTAAGGCACACGGTTAACGTCACTGGACAATCCGTCGAACTCACCCCCACAGAGTTCGATCTTCTTGTTGCTATGGCTTCGCAACCTGGTCGAGCCTTTAATCGTATGCAGCTCTTGGAGGCAACGCAGGGGGAAGCCTATGAAGGTTACGAGCGAACGGTTGATGCGCATATCAAGAATCTTCGGGCGAAGATCGAAGCTGATCCAAAGGAACCAAAATTCATCGAAACTGTATTCGGTGTAGGGTATCGCTTCCGAGATGAGTGACGTAAATCGACAGAGGTTTCTCAGTCTCGCATGGAAATTGCTCTTCGCATTTCTGGCCGTTGCGCTTGTGAGCATTGGGACTGTCGCCATCATTTCAGGCCAATCAACGGCACGGGAAGTGCGCGGGTTCGTGCTCCACGGCGAACAGTCAACTTACGCCGTGCTGTTAAAAGAACTTGAAGCCTATTATCAAGATCATGGAGACTGGGAAGGTGTGCAAACCATCCTGCCGGGGTCGGGGCAGAGAGGCCAATCAGGCCAGGGCCAGGGAGCCGAGGGAGGGCGTACTATCATGCTCGCGGATGCGTCCGGAGAAATCCTCTTCGGTCCATCTGGCAGGCAGAGCAGTAAGTTGTCACTGGTGGAGCGTTCAAACGCGCTATCTATTGAAGTGGGAAATGAGGTTGTTGGCTATCTGACCCCGATCGGATTAGGGTTTTCCAACTCGGAAACTCAGTTATTCCAGGATCTTCAACGCGCCTTTTGTGTCGCATCTCTAATCGCCAGCGTGGTTGCCTTGCTCCTGGGTCTATTGTTTGTTAAAGGCATGCTCCGCCCGGTCAACGAACTAACCAATGCCGCGCGGGCTCTGGCGGGTGGTGAACTAAGTCGGCGTGTCGAAATCCGTACCAACGATGAAGTAGGCGAACTCTCAATGGCCTTCAACCAGATGGCCGAGCATCTGGAACTCTCCGAGGAACGACGGAGAGAAACGACGGCAGACATTGCGCACGAACTGCGTAATCCACTCGCGGTCATGAAGGCGCGTTTAGAAGCGATCATTGATGGTGTCCATCCTTTAAATGTTGATAGCATCGAGCCCATTTTGGAGCAAAGCGAGCTTTTAAATCACCTCGTCGAAGACCTTCGCACGCTTGACCAGGCAGACGCAGGACAGCTTTCACTCGAGCGTTCGCGAACGGATCTAGGGCTTCTCGTTCAGAAAATAGTAGAAACTTATCGCCCTGAGGCACAAACGGTCGGGATTATACTGATCGCCGATATCCCGCCGGAACCATCGATTAGTGGAATTGTGGATACCACTCGCTTCGAACAGATCCTGGGGAATCTAATCACGAATGCACTTCGCCACACACCTGAAGGGGGTGAGGTGACGCTCAGACTGAGGAAAGACTCTCAAAGATCGAAGATCGTCTTGGAAGTGATCGATAGCGGGGAGGGGATTCCCGCGCAGGATCTTGAGCGAGTCTTTGAACGTTTATACCGCGTCGATCCATCGCGCTCGCGCCAGGTTGGCGGATCGGGTCTCGGACTGGCCATCACCCGCAAGCTTGTGGAAGCGCATGATGGCTTGATATACGCTAAAAATCGATCCGAGGGCGGTGCTATCTTCAGAATTGAGCTGCCGGGATGACTTGTGGCAGGGTGTTTAGAAGCTGCTGCGCCCTGTATTCTTGCCGCATCTCAGTGTTAAGTTTATAATCCACCAAGATAGATCGTACACACCTTGAAGTAAGATAAGTTACATCTTTCGCGTTGAGCCGCTACAGGCTCTCATCATTTCTTGGAGAGGAAATCATGGCTGATCTAACAACCACCTACATGGGATTGAAGCTCAAGAACCCTGTTGTTCCCTCGGCTTCGCCTTTATCCCGCGAGATCGACGATATTAAAGCCCTGGAGGACGCCGGCGCTTCTGCCGTTGTCATGTACTCGCTCTTCGAGGAGCAGATTGCGCTCGAAACGGGCGAGCTTTCTCATCTGCTCTCGGATGGCTCATTGAGCCTTGCTGATGCAAGCACTTACTTCCCGCATAAGCAGGATTACCCACGAGATCCAGATGGCTACGTCGAGCATGTGATGAAAGCGAAGGAGACTGTCGATATTCCCATCATCGCCAGCATGAACGGCACGAGTACGGGGGGATGGTTGGATTATGCGCAGAAAATTGAGCAGGCGGGGGCCGATGGATTAGTGCTAAATGTTTACTTCATCCCCACTACCGATACGCTTTTCGGACTCGACATTGAGACACTCTATCTCGATATTCTCCGTATGGTGAAAGAACAGGTTAACATCCCGGTCGCGGTCAAGCTGAGCCCGTTTTTTAGCGCTTTACCGAATTTTGCCTCCCGTCTAGCCGATGAGGGGGCAGACGCGCTGGTGCTATTCAACCGTTTTTATCAGCCGGATATCGATGTCAGTAAGAGAGACATCAAACCGCACCTCAGCCTTAGCCGACCGGAAGACATCCTTCTCCCGCTGCGCTGGATCGCAATTCTCTACAATCAGGTTAATTGCTCGCTGGCGTTAACGAGCGGCGTGCATAGCGGCAAGGGTGTGATGAAAGCTATCCTGGCTGGAGCAGATATTGCCAATGTCTGTTCGGTTCTCTTGAAAGAGGAAGGCATCGAACCCCTTAAGGGGATCATCGCAGATTTTGAAGCGCTGGTTGAGGTTTTCGGGGAAGACTCGCTTGAGAATTTGCGAGGGTCGCTCAGCCTGGAGAACTACGTAGAGCCAGCAGCTTTCGAGCGCTCAAGTTACATCAAGCTTCTGCAGGGATTTGGGCGAATCTAAGGCCAAAATTGCACGCAGTTAAAATAACCAGCCTCTACTTCTGGAATAAGCACCCGCAGGAATGAAGTTGGCTAAGTCCAGTTTGAGAGACGAGAGGAACAGCTCCGAATCACAGATGTTCGGAGCTGTCCTTTTTATCCAGGGTTTCACCAGCCAGGATTCGTGCCCTCTGCCAGGGAGGTAGATTTTCTTTCTCAGCGATCACCTCCCGTAATTCGAAGATTTGATCCCGAAGAGCTGCTGCTTTTTCAAACTCAAGCGCTTCCGCAGCATAACGCATCTGTTTTTCGAATTCATTAATGAGCCGCACGAGTTCATCTTTTGGTAGATTCTCGGGTGTTACTGCCCTGTATTCTCCGGCTTGTTCGGCGACCGCTCTTGAAGTGATTTGATCGGTTAGATCGCGTATTTCTTTACGAATGCTCACAGGCTCGATGCCATGTTCTTCGTTATAGGCGATCTGTATATTTCGCCGTCGTTCTGTCTCGTCGATCGCAAAACGCATCGAATCGGTGATCTTGTCAGCATACATGATCACGCGGCCATTAATATGCCGGGCGGCACGGCCGATTGTCTGTATGAGGGCGGTGCCAGATCGCAAGAAGCCTTCCTTATCGGCGTCGAGGATGGCAACCAGCGAAACCTCTGGAAGATCCAAGCCCTCCCGTAGAAGATTGATCCCCACGACAACATCAAAAACCCCCAGGCGTAGATCTCGCAAGATCGCCACGCGCTCGATGGTATCGACCTCTGAATGAAGATAGTGGACCTTGATGTCAAGTTCGAGTATGTAATCGGAGAGATCCTCCGCCATTCGTTTTGTCAATGTGGTTACCAGGACCCGCTCACCTATTTCAACCCGGCGGCGTATCTCGCCCACAAGGTTGTCAACCTGGCCCTCTACGGGCCGTATTTCGACTTCGGGGTCGACCAATCCAGTCGGTCGGATAATCTGCTCGACTACTTGTGTGGCTTTCTCGAGTTCATAGGGACCGGGGGTGGCGGATGTATAGATGACCTGACCGACACGGGCCTCGAATTCATCGAAGGATAGCGGTCTATTATCCTGGGCAGACGGCAACCGAAAACCAAAATCTACCAGCGTCCCCTTGCGAGAGAGATCTCCGGCATACATACCTCGCACCTGAGGGATGGTCATATGTCCTTCGTCGACAATGAGGAGAAAATTCGGGGGGAAGTAATCGATAAGCGTCCATGGCGCCGATCCTGCCGGGCGTTGGTCGAGATGACGGGAGTAGTTTTCGATACCGGAGCAATAGCCCACCTCTCGCAACATCTCGAGATCGTAGAGGGTGCGCTGCTCGAGACGCTGGGCTTCGAGTAATTTCCCCTGCGTTTTTAGGTAAACCAATCGATCTTGAAGCTCAATCTCAATATCTTTAATTGCAGCTTCTAATTTCTCACTTTCTGTGATGAAATGCTTTGCAGGATAGACGCTGGCTTTGGGGAGATCGCGCAGGAGTTCGCCTGTGAGTGGGTCAAAGCGGGTGATGCGCTCTAGTTCGTCTCCAAAAAAGCTCAATCGCAAGCCCAGCTCCTCATAAGCTGGCAGGATTTCAAGGGTATCGCCGCTCACCCGGAACACCCCGGGTTTCAGTTCCATATCATTGCGTTCGTAATGGCTTTCAACGAGCTGACGCAAGAGCGCCTCGCGGCGATATCGAGACCCCACCTCAAGATTGATGACAATCTGACCGTATGCTTCTGGATTCCCGATCCCATAGATACAGGAAACGGAAGCCACAACGATGACATCTGGGCGTGAGATAACAGAGGCAGTTGTGCTGAGTCTGAGGCGGTCGATCTCCTCGTTGATATGCGTTTCTTTTTCGATATACAGGTCATGCTTCGGTACATACGCCTCGGGTTGGTAGTAGTCGTAATAGGAGACGAAGTATTCGACGGCATTTTCTGGAAAGAACGATTTAAACTCAGCGTAAAGCTGGGCGGCAAGGGTTTTATTATGGGCTAAGACCAGAGCTGGGCGCTGTGTGCTGGCGATCACGTTGGCAATCGCGAAGGTTTTCCCCGTACCGGTCGCGCCCAGAAGCACCTGATGCTTGTCGCCGCGCTCTAAACCTTGGATGAGTTGTTCGATCGCCTCCGGCTGGTCCCCGGTCGGCTGGTAGGGTGCATGCAATTTAAATTCATTCATCGGTGGGCTCATCGGAATCGAACAAATGTGCGGATTATTATAACATGTTAGCGGGTCTCGTTCTCCGCGTAGATGGGCTTAATTTGCCTGGTTAGATGTTATCTGGAGTTGATATAGATGGGGTTGCTGAAGATCCAGCCACGCAGCTTCCCCTTGAATCGGAGATAAGCTTCAGCGCGGTAGACCCCTGGCTGATTAACAGTGTAAACTGCGGTTTCCTGGAGGTCCCAACGGTGAATTTCCTCACCATCACATAATAGGCGGATCTCCGCCCGCTTTGGGACGCTGATCTTCAGGGTGACACCGAAACGGATCCCAGTCGTGTCACCCATTTCAACCTCACCTTTTTCACCTTGGGCTGAAAAGCGAAAGCCTCGAGTTGAGCAGGGGAGGTCATATCCCACGAAGCAATTACCCTCGCGAAGGGCGTGGAACAACCGTCTTCGGTCGATCTCGAAATCTCCCGTCAGGGGTTCCCGCAGGAGAACGTGCGTATTGATCGTCTTGAAGAGGAATTCATAGGGGAAGATTGTGCGTTTGAACGGGCCTAACCTCACGGGAGTGGCGTGGGCATCTGTTCCTCCTATGGCGACGATTTTCTTACCAGAAGCGAGCAGGCGATCCCAGCGTTCGAGAACGCCCGGGTAAGGTCTGCAGGCGATAAGCGTAGGATTGTACGCATAGAAGATCGAGCGAGGCAGCGAAGTCAAATACCCCTTGAATTCGCTCATGAAATTCCATAATTCCAAGCCGTTGAAACCATCCACTTCCCAATCAACCCACGAGAGATCATCTTCATTGAATGCTGGCGCGGAGGGGTCCGTTGGATGGGCGATAAAAGATAACCCGCCCTCTTGTGCGACAGCATTCACCAATCCCTGTGGGTCATAGGCGTGCGGACCTAGTTCACAGAGTGTCTCGTAGACCAACAAGTGGTTCTTTTGCGGTGCTCGGGCTTGGTCATGGATCTCCTCCCCCGTCAAGAGGAGAACTCGCTGGCGGTCAAGGTAGCGGTATCCATCCATCCCACCTACCCAGACATTGTGGTCTGTGACGACGACAAAATCGAGGCCAGCTTTGATAGCCGCGAGGGCGATATCCTCATGGCTGCCATGTCCATCAGAATAACTCGTATGTGTATGCAAGTTGCCAACGTATTCGTATGCCACAACTTTCCCTAGATTCGAGCTTATCTTTTGGAGAACGATCGTTACTTTTCTCTACCGTTTTCCCGGTTGCGTCCTGCGTCGCTGGGGGTGATCAGCTGCGCGCCGACTTGGGCACAAACTCCGATGAGTTGTTGGCGTTGCGCAGAAGAGAGCGGTGCGAGGTGCGTTACAACAATTTCGACCTGTTCACGAAGCAGGTGTTCGAGGAGCGTGCGCCATGCGCTTCCCGAAGGCTTTTCATCGATTAAGATACTGAGGTTATCTGGATCATAAGAACCGATGAGGTCCTCTAGTTCTCGTTTAAAATCATTATCGAAATGAAGCCATCGAAAATAAGGTTTCGAGTCAGAGACTTCAAGAGGGTGGCGGTCGATGATATATACAATGATGGGTTTTAGATTAGACAATGTACGTTCCGAATAGAGTAATTATCTCTGATATAGATCAAAGCTTAGCACAAGGATGTCGTTGAAGCAACGATTCATTAAAGATCACAAGAATTTCACATCCCGCATTTATATATTTGACCCATATCGACATGGGTGTCGATTAGATTGAACACGGCGATCCATGGTGAAGAGTATAATCAGCGAGTTCGAGGCGACGCGATGAAATCCAAGACCCTATTCATATTTCTGACCCTGTTGCTCTTTTTACTGGGCAGTGCGTGTCAGTCCATGGACCTATTTTTAGAAGAGAACCAGTTCACAATCCAACAAACTCCTGACCGTCCCTTCAATCCGCTTCAAGCTACCCTGAGTGCCCCTCAAGATCGTAAACCATCCGACTCCCTCGGGAGCACGGACGGTGGGGTGCCCTCTCTCATAAGACCGACCCTATCGGGAGAACTTGATGCCGCAATTTCTTCAACAACGGATGCTCTGCTCTCAGCGATTAATGTCCGCAGAGCGCTTGAGGGGTGGCCGCCTCTTACTCGTCAAGTTGCACTTGCTGAAATTGCGACCAATAGAGCCTTCGATATGTCAGCCCATGCGTATCTTAGCCATGAAGATCCTCAGTCGGCGGAGATTCTCGTTGAAGATATGCTCATCGCGATCGGCTATCACGGTCAGGTGGCGGAACTGGTCTATGCTGCAAACGAACCGCTTGATCGTCTGGGTGAGATCGCGATTGATGAGTGGTTTGATGATCCCGTCACGCGTTCTGTGCTCCTCAGTCCCGGTTTCCGTTTCATTGGGATTGGGGTGATGGGTGATGGGGCGACGTGGGTGGTCGTGCAAATCCTGGCGGAACGCGGACCTTAATGGAGAATCTTGGGTGAAGAATCGTGAGATAGCGGAAATCTTCGAAACGATCGCCGACCTGCTCGAGATCAAAGGGGAGGCTGTCTACCGGATTATCGCTTATCGACGGGCAGGGGAAGCCCTGCGCTCGCTTGGCCGTGATGTCAAGAAAGTCTGGGAGGAGGGCAGTCTGGAGGCACTTCCCGGCGTGGGGAAGGCAATCGCGGCGAAGATCGACGAACTCCTCCGTACTGATCGTCTCGAATTCTACGAGAAACTGACTGCTGAGGTCCCACCAGGATTGGCGGATGTGCTCAAGGTAGGGGGTGTGGGTCCGAAGAAGGCTGCTCGTTTCTGGGAGGAGTTGGGCATCACCGCGATTGATGAGTTAGAACAAGCCGCAAGAAAGGGGAAGCTTCAACAGCTCAGCGGCATCGGTGAACGCTCTGAAGCGCGTATTCTCGAGAATATCCTTGCCCTGAAACGTCAGCATACAGAACGAATCTTGCTTGGAGAGGCGTGGACTACTGCTCAAAAACTCCTATCTAGATTAAGAGAATTAAAAGGCGTTCAGCGAGCAGAGGCGGGGGGGAGTCTTCGCCGAATGTGCGAGACAATCGGTGATCTTGATCTGTTGGTCGGCGCGGAGGACACCCCGCTTGTCATCCAGGCATTTGTCGTTTTCCCTGAAGTTGACAGGGTATTGGGGCAAGGGGACATCAAAGCCAGCGTGGAATTGATCGATGGCCTTCGAGTTCAACTGTGGGCTCATCCACCGGAGCGCTTTGGGAGCGCGCTACAGTATGCGACTGGTTCCCAGGGGCATAACGTGCGTTTGCGTGAGGTTGCCCAAAAGGTGGGGTTATCGCTCTCTGAACATGGCTACCAAGATCAAAAAGGAGGCATGATCTTCTGCCCGGAGGAGGAAGAAGTTTATGCCGTTCTGGGGCTGCCATGGATCCCGCCCACGCTGCGCGAGGATCGCGGTGAGATAAAAGCTGCGAAGGACGGCGAACTACCACAGCTGATAGAGCTAGAAGACTTAAAAGGGGAGCTTCACACACATTCCGTTTGGAGCGATGGGAGGTCAAGCGTTATTGAGATGGCAGAAGCCGCCATTGAGCTGGGGATGGAGTATCTTGTAATCTCGGATCACTCCCGCAGCCTAACCATCGCTGGAGGGCTATCAATCAAGGACCTGCAATCGCAGCGAACAGAGATCAAGCGCGTGCAGAAGATAATTGGGAAGAAACTTACCTTGCTTCAAGGTTGTGAGGTGGAAATCCTTGCAAACGGGGCACTGGATTATCCCGATGAAGTCTTGCAGGAATTGGATATCGTGATCGCCTCGTTGCATACATCTTTACGCCGACCGCGCGAGCAAGTAACAGAGCGCTTGCTGCGAACGATCAAGAATCCACACGTTGATATCATTGGCCATCTGACAGGACGCCTTATTGGGAAGCGAGACCCTGCTGATTTGGATATCGAAGCCATTCTTCAAGCAGCGGCTGAGCACGACGTTGTCCTGGAGATCAACTCCAATCCCGAACGGTTGGACCTGAAAGATACACACGCCCGGCTGGCACTCGCATCAGGCTGCCGGCTGGCGATCAACACCGATGCCCACCATCCTGACCATTTCAACTTCCGCAGATATGGTGTGGGTACAGCGCAACGCGCTTGGGCGGAAGCGCCTTCGATCGTGAATACATGGCCTTTGGATCGGCTCCAGGTGTGGTTAAAATCCCGAGGATAGGTAACGCCTGACCGCAACCTCTCTGTGTTGTAGGGGTTCTATTTCATTAGAGCAGCAATTGCTGCAGTTATAGACCAAGGAGAGGAACTTATGTCGAAAACTGCCATTATTACGGATAGCACAGCTTATATACCCCAAAAATTGATCGATCAATATGACATAAAAGTCGCCGCATCCTATTCAATATGGGATGGTGGTAAGGAAATGTATCGTGATGGAACGGAGATGCTCCCTTCTGAGTTTTATGCACGCTTGCAGAAGAGCAAAGACCTCCCAAAAACGTCCCAGGCTACAGCAGCTGATTTCCTTGAGATTTATAAGCCATTGGTAGAAGCGGGTCGACCAATTCTCGCTGTTCTCGTATCTCCAAAGCTCTCAGGGACTATGCAGTCTGCCAGTATAGCGAAGGAGGACTTCCCGGATGCTAGAATCGAGCTCGTAAACTCGATGTCCGCATCGATGGAATTGGGATTTCAAGTTCTGGCAGCCGCTCGTGCTGTTGATGCGGGGAAATCGTTTGAAGAAGTTGTCGAACTCGCTAAGAAAGCGAAAAATCACACAGGGGTGTTCTTTGTTGTCGACACGCTTGAATACCTCCACCGCAACGGTCGAATCGGTGGTGCAAAGAGGTTGCTCGGCACAGCGCTGAGCTTGAAACCGCTTCTCCTTGTTGAAGACGGACAAGTGGAGGCTTTTGAGAACGTGAGGACGAAAACGAAAGCCAAAGCCAGGCTGTTAGATATCGTGGGGGAAAAGCTCGAGGGCAAGCATAACGTGCGCATTGCGGGTCTACACGCAGCAACCGAAGAAGAAGCGCTTGAATTACTCCGAGAAGCAGAGGAAAGATTTAATCCTATCGAAGCCATCCTCTCTGAGGTCAGCCCGGCTGTCGGTGCGAACGTTGGTCCGGGGACCGTGGGTTTAGCCTACAGCACTGATCTTTAAACTTGGTGATTCCATGTCGGCATGGATATACGCCGGCATCGACGACAATTGTTTGAACTGTGCTTGAGGACCTCCCAGAATGGCGAGATCGTACTGGGAGGTCCAGGCGGTTAATTATTCCTGTTTTTAACACCAAGCTATCTGCATTAGCCTTCGATTCAGGAGCTCTCAGGTTAGGCGCTTCACTTCGTTCCGCGCTTAATCAGGAGGTTGGGAAAAATGGAACATAGATCACTGGGGAGATCAGGTGTGAAAATCTCCCCGTTAACTTTGGGCACGATGCAATTTGGATGGACGGCGGATGAAAAAACTTCGCTCGGGGTGCTGGATGCAGCTTACGAAGCAGGTATCAATGCCATTGATACGGCTGATATTTATTCGCGGTGGATCGAGGGGAATCCAGGAGGGGTCGCAGAGAGCATAATCGGAAAATGGCTTCGCAATAACCCGGAGAAACGAGCGCAGATCATTCTTGCCACGAAGGTTCGCGGCAGGATGGGTGAGGGGCCAAATGATGAAGGGCTTTCACGAAAACATATCTTCTCGGCTGTAGAACAATCCCTTGAGCGATTGGGGACAGACTATATTGATCTGTACCAGGTGCACTGGCCGGATGAGAGCACACAGATAGAGGAGACCCTACGAGCCTTGGATGATCTTGTCCGAGAGGGACGTGTGCTCTACATCGGCTGCTCAAATTACTCTGCGTGGCGTCTAATGGAATCCTTATGGAAATCCGATCAGTGCAAGCTGACAAGTTTTATCAGCCTCCAACCGCATTACAATTTAGTCCATCGGGATGAATTTGAACGGGAACTCGAAGATGTTTGTTTGAATTTCGGCATTGGAGTAATCCCGTACAGTCCGTTAGCGGGGGGATTCCTCACAGGCAAGTACGCTGGCAATCAACTACCTCCAGAAGGCAGCCGAGCGGCGATGAGCAACCAGATTAAGGCCTATTTGGATGATCCGCACAGCCTATCCATTTTGGAGATTGTCAAGCAAATTGCATTGGAAAGAAAGAAATCACCATCGCAGGTCGCTCTGCGCTGGCTGATTTCACGGCCTGTTGTTGTGAGTGCAATTATTGGCCCTCGAAACCTAGAGCAGTTGGAGGATAACCTTGGGTGTCAATCCTTTGCGTTAGCAGAGGAAGATATAGAGCGATTGGATGGGGGAAGCGCATGGTGATTTTGAAAATCGATGGGGGGAAGTAATTTAACCAAACCTCCAGTTTCGGTTTTCAAAGTGGTCAGAATGGGGGTGCAGTTATGGTAAGTTTATGCGGCCCGATGGTATAATGTAAAAAGAGTTTAAAGGAGCAGCTGGGAGATCCAATGAAGCGCTCCATCCGACAATATCTTGAAGAACTCCAAAACGAACACAACGCCTCGGTACATACCATCACTGCGTATGGCACCGATCTCGATCAGTTCTATAGCGTTATCGCCAGCTATTCGGGCATACCGCTAGCTCCAGAGGCGCTTACCCCTTCGGCTATTATTCACTATGTTGATTGGCTTCGAGCACAGGGTTACCGACCGGCAACGGTCTCTCGTAAGCTTGCTGCCGCCAGGTCTTATCTTGAGTTCCTTTCTAGCCAAGGTCTTAGGAATGTTAGTCGTTTCCGGGAACTGCTCAAAGGACCGGCTCTGGGAAGAACCCAGCCGCGGACGCTCAGCAAGCAAGAACTGGATCGTTTGCTGTTAGCGCCGCGAAAACATATCTCTCCGGGTGCAATCCGGGATGCTGCGATCCTTTCGCTACTGTATGAAACTGGACTACGAGCTACGGATGTTGTTCGCCTTAGAGTTACCGATGTCGATCTAGATAATGCGCGTATTCTAAGACCTCCAGACCGTATCCAGTGGTTGGAGATCCCTGAATCGAGCGCACTCCTGCAAAAATACTTAAGCGATGGGCGGCCTCACTTCGCTCGCAACATCGTCGAGAATATTCTATTTTTAAACCAACGAGGTCAGGGATTGAGTCGTCAAGGACTATGGCTGGTTGTCAAGCGCTGGGCGGCTGCAAGCGAATTGGAAGGATCTCTCTCCCCTCACACTTTACGCCACTCACGTGCCAGTCATATGTTAGAAGAAGGCAATTCACGACGCGAAGTACAAAAACTCCTGGGGCTTTCGAGCCCGAACGCTGTTCGAATTCATCGCCATCGATTTAAGAACGAAGACGAGAGGTAGATCATGGGGTTTATTAGTGATGTAGATATTGATGACGCAGTAGGTGCAATCAGAAAAACAACATCATTGGAACCGAAAATCGGCATGATTTTAGGTTCCGGATTGGGACCACTTGCGGATGTAATTGAAGATGCAGATCACCTTGAAGTCAATGCAATCCCCGGCTGGCCTGTGTCAACGGTCGAGGGGCACTCAGGCAGACTCGTCTTTGGTCAATTGGAGGGGATCCCGGTTTTCGTTTTGCAGGGCCGTGCCCATTACTATGAAGGTCACTCAATTGAGCGCATAGGTCTGCCAGTGCGAGTTATGCAGAAGCTGGGGGCCGAAATTCTAATCGTTACAAATGCTGCGGGGGCTGTCCACCCCGAGTTTTCACCCGGCGAACTCATGCTTATCTCAGACCATATCAATCTGATTGGAATGGCCGGTCAATCGCCGCTGAGAGGCCCGAACTTAGACGCATATGGCCCGCGTTTTCCGGATATGAGCCAGGCTTACGATCCGGAACTAAAGTCGATCGCCAGATCTGTCGCCGATAAAGGAGACATCCCATTGCAAGAAGGCGTTTACGTCTGCCTTGCTGGACCATCGTTTGAAACCCCGGCAGATTTAAGGTTTCTGCGCGGGATCGGTGTCGATGCTGTCGGAATGTCCACCGTTCCGGAGGTCATAATTGCCCGCCATGGCGGGATGCGCGTCCTGGGAATATCTGGTATTAGTAACAAGGCGAACCTCGACGGCACAACAGTGACGACTCACGAAGAAGTATTAGCTGCAGGCGAGGTGATCGTCCCGAGATTAACAGCTCTGATTAGGGGTGTATTAAAAGAGTTATGAGATTGGAAATGCATGGAAGAGGTCTTACTTTTTATCGAGGCTAACCAGAGATGGATTTCCCTCATCCTGTGTTTGCTTGGATTGGTGTATTTTGGGTCGGTTCTACGAGCGTATAACTCTCTTCGAGCGGCGATCTATGGTTTGGAGCGAGAAAGGTCCCTCTCCAAACTACGGCGCTCTGGTGGAATGCTTGCGCTCGCTGTCACGGGTATTGTTGTGGTGTTCATCTTGACGACTTTCACGAGCCCTGCTCTTCCTGCTTCGCTTCGCCCTACAGCAATGCCGACGGTTTCTCTGCTTGCCACCCCCATTTTGGGGCAGGGAGAAGAAGGGACCGCATTTGCCACAGCGACACCAATCGACCCGGATAGTATAGATGGCACAGGCTGTGCGAATCTTAATGCTCGGATTATCTCTCCGGAAAACGGCGAAAGAGTCCAGGGCGAGGTGCATTTTGGAGGGACAGCAAACATCCCGGGTTTTGCATTCTATAAGCTTGAATACCACGATTTGAAACCATCGAGCACCTGGCTGGCAATCTCAGCCAGCAATCAACCCGTATGCGAGCAGGGATGCGATGAGACCATAAAGTTGGGCACCTGGGATACAAGCCTCGTCCGGCCAGGTCAATATGCGGTTCAATTGGTTGTTACGGATACGCTAGGGAACGCTCCCTTCCCTTGCCAGATCCGGCTGCAAATCGTCCCATAACTACGCAATGAGGGCCAAAGGTTACGATGATTGAGCAAATTAATGTGCGCCAGGCGATTTCAAGTGACATCCCCAGATTAATATCCATGGACCATGGATATAACACAGATCATGTCTGGCAGCTCACATTCCGCAAGCAGCCAAGCGAGATCGGAGCGACCTTCCGGGAAGTGCGATTGCCGCGCCCGATGCAAGTCGTATATCCAAGAGATCCTAAACGTCTGGTGGATGAGTGGACTCATCTGGAGGCACTGCTCCTGGTAGAGGTAGAAGAGCAGCCTGCTGGATACTTGGCTTTGAGCGATGGTCCTGCCGAAGAGTCCGGCTGGATAACAGATGTGGTCGTGGATTTACGTTTCAGGAGGCAGGGGATTGCCTCACGGTTGCTTGCTGCCGGAAAGGAGTGGTGTCGAGCCAGGGACAGAAGATTGCTTTTCATGGAAATGCAGACTAAGAACTTCCCTGCGATCTGTCTTGCCCAGAGAACGGGATTTCTTTACGCGGGATATAGCGACCTGTACTACCCGGATCAGGATATTGCGCTTTTTTTCGCAGTGGAACTCGGTTGAGATCCAATCTTTATCCCTATGTCTGATATGACTGCACCGTTGCTCATTCTGAACCAAATCCTTACCGCCGGGAATACGATTACAGCATTCTCGTTGCTGCTCTACGCCTTGACCTTCAACATGCGCGAAAAGGTGGCACGGTCCCTGGCGGTATTATTGGCGTGTGTAACCGTTGTTTATTTTGGTGACATGCTTGTTGCCACAACCGATTTCCCCGCACAGACTGAGGTGTGGCTTCGTCTGCAATGGTTGGGCATAAGTTTTGTGCCTGCTGCCTATCTGCAACTTTCTGATGCACTTCTGGCAGCGACGGGGAGGCCCTCAAGAGGTCGTCGCTCGCGCCTCGTCGGATTGAGCTATCTTCTCAGTGGGCTTACGTTAGCAGGGGTTGCGTTCGGCCGATTGATAGCCGCTGAAGTTGTGATTAGCGAGTCGGTCGTCTATTTACGCCCTGGACCACTGTTCCCGCTATTCAGTCTTTTCTTGCTCATCAACTTAATTCTGGCAGGTTTTAATTTCTGGCGGGCATACAAGCGGTGCCTGACAAGGTCTAGCAAACGGCGGATGCGGTACCTGTTAGCGGGCTCAATCGGCCCACTCCTTGCGGCGTATCCCTGGGTGATGCTGGGGGGATCCACCCTAATTTCACAAGGCGTCCTTTTCTGGGGCATTTTAATCGTTATTAACACCTTTGTTGCGGTTCAGATGGTGTTAATGTCCTATGCCGTTGCATACTTCGGTGTAGAGATTCCGGATCGTGTGGTAAAGTCGCGATTGGCTCAATGGATCCTCCGCGGGCCATTTGTGGCATCCACAGTGCTAGCTCTCACCATCATCGTCAACCGGATTGCAGAAGTGGTTGGATATGAGAACAGTCGCGTCGTCCCTTTCACCCTGGTTGCATCAATCCTCCTTCTACAATATCTGATCACGCTTATCCGCCGTCCGGTTGAACTCTGGTTCTTTTATGGCGAGGATCGTGGTGACGTCGCTCGGCTTCAGTTATTGGAAGAGCGTCTGCTCACTAGTGGGGATCTCAGGCAATTTCTCGAATCCATCCTCAATGCTACCTGTGACCTTCTGGGGATCGATTCAGCCTTCGTTGCCATTGTTGGGGCTAGTGGGTTGGAGATGGAGATCGCAGTTGGTTCTGAGGACCCGCTACGGGGTTCGAAGGATCTTCCCCCGCTGATGGTAACCGAAAATCGCCAGGAGTTCGATGTTTTGGGCGATGTATTCACTTGGGATGTTTTCTGGTTGATCCCGCTACGACTCTCCAATCCCCTGGAGATCATCGGTTTTTTAGGTTTACACGCGCGCGGTCCTGTACCCGATTTCACGCAGGAAGAAGAGGAATATCTGCGCACACTTCTTGAGCGAGCCACGATTGCGCTTACGGAGAGCAAACTGCAACGAGAGATCTTCGCGATCGTCGACCGGCTGGTGCCGCAGGTCGAGACGATCCAAAGAATACGCGCTGAAGCGCATTACGCCGGTTTGGATGCTCTCACAGCCCCGGTAGAAGGGATTGGTTCCGAAGAAGATTTAATGGAGTTTGTGCGTGAAGCGCTAGGGCATTATTGGGGTGGACCTCGGCTTACCAGTAGCCCACTGCTTGGCTTGCGTGTAGTCAGGCGGGCAATGGATGAGCATGAGGGGAACCCCGTGAACGCATTGAGAGCGATTCTTCACCATGCGATCGACCAGGTGCGGCCGGAAGGAGAGCGCCGGTTCACGGCTGAATGGATGCTGTACAATATCCTTGAAATGAAATTTCTTCAGGGTAGAAAAGTAAGAGATGTTGCAAGGAAATTGGCGATGTCTGAGGCGGATCTTTACCGGAAACAACGAGTAGCTATCGAGGCAGTAGCCGAAACGATAGCGAATATGGAACGAGGGGTAGTCACCTCAGATGAGGTGATAACCCAGCAATTGGAATAGTTAGTGTTGGATGTTTTAGCGTGCTTTCGGAATTTCGCGGGTCCTACCGGATAAGGTGAATGGATAAAGGTTATTAGCATGACACTGGATGATGTTACAGACGAGGCGAACGAGCGTGAAGAACCGCCAGTTCTGGATGAGTCGTGGTGGGCGGCAGTCATGGAGGAGGAAGAGCATCTAGGCGATCACCCCGAACTGGAAACAGAGGACGGCTTCGATAAACGAATAATCAATCAAGGTGACCCAGAAGATTGGGTCTGGGCCCGCGAACTTTACCAGAAAGATGAAGTCGTCGATCTTCCAATTGTAGGCTTCAATCGTGGCGGATTGCTCGTCGAAGCGCGCAGCTTGCGAGGTTTTATCCCAGTTTCGCACCTTATGGACGTTCAACCTGAGCAAAACGATGAACTTCGGATAAAGATATTTGAAGATCAAATCGGCAAACAAATGGGTTTGAAGGTTATAGAGCTTGATCCCGAACGCGGACGACTTGTTCTCTCTCAACGTGCAGCGCTCGCGGGGCCAGGACGGCGAGTCGAGCTTTTGGCGTCTTTAAGTCCGGGTGATCGAGTACAGGGAGAAGTTACCAACATAACGCGGTTCGGTGTCTTTGTAGATTTAGGAGGCGTGGAAGGATTGATTCACGTTTCGGAGCTCTCATGGGGGCGGGTAGGGCACCCATCTGATGTCGTTAAGTGCGGCCAGGAGATAAAGGTGCAAATCATCTCCGTTGATCGGGATCAGGATCGAGTGGCACTAAGCCTGAAAGAACTTCTACCGGACCCCTGGCAAAGGGTCGATGAGCAGTATTCAGTTGGGCAGATTGTGGAAGGTGTTGTGACAAATGTGGTTAAATTCGGTGCCTTCATTGGCGTTGAGGAAGGTTTGGAAGGGTTGATTCATGTTTCTGAGTTGGGCGATGGCAGCTTCCTCCATCCTCGCAATGTAGTTCATGAGGGGGAGCAGGTGAAGGTGCGAATTATCCATATTGATGCATTAGGCCGTCGCTTGGGGTTAAGCCTGCGCGGTGTCCCACAGACGAGCTCAGAGGATTCTGAGACTGAGATTGAGCCTTCCGAATCTCTTCCGACTTTGTAGCCCACGGATCATCCTGCGCGTACAGGGTGCGCAGCATAGCGCGCTTAGGCGTCATTTAACAATCCGAATTGACGGGCATGAAAGAAAAAAACCGCAAGAAAAACTCAAGCAAGAAGGAAATTCCTGAAGAACGAGCCACGCCGGAAACGCATTTATGGCTCGATTCACTCATGGATTCAATGGGTGATCTCGTCGCGGTCGCTTCTATTGCAGTTGCGATAATTGTGCTGCTGGGGCTCTTCGGTCTCACTCGTGGTGGTTTGATCGACCCGATTATTGGGCTTTTACGAAAGGGACTGGGATATGGGGCTTTTCTAGCTCCAATCCTTCTTGGTGTTCCCGTCTACATCTCAATCCGAAAGCGTCGTGGTGATTGGGTCCAGGTACATTGGCTTCGTATTGTTTCGTTAGAAATCACCATCTTCGCAGCGCTGGCTTTAATGTCGACTTTCAGTGGGATGGGATTGGCCGAAGCGGAGGCAGGCTCTGGCGGTGGTATTGTGGGCTGGGGGCTTGCTCGGCTTATGGGCGACATTTTTGGCGGGTTCGGTCGGGTTGTTGTGCTGAGTTTGATCTTTCTCGCCTCTCTATTTTTTGGAGTAAGGGCTTTCCTCAAGCGGACAATAGATGGTTTTGTGCACTCTACGATTGACAATACGCCATCTTTGAGGGTGAGAGAAGATCTCGCTGCAGCAGAAACTCCAAAGGTGCAGCAAGATCCCAAAAAACCAGGGAGCGCCCAGTCGATTCGCAAGCTCCCGCGGGAATTCCGGAAGAACTTCCAAGTTGCCCAAACTCCGGATGAAAAACCAAGCCGACCCGCTAGGCGTGATCCCAGACTGCCTACGCTGGATATTCTCGATCAAGAGAATAAAGGCGCCGTTACTTCAAGGGAAATAAACCTTGCTGCAGGTCTGATCGAAAAGACGTTGGCAGATTTCGGCTTGCCAGCGCGAGTTGTTGATTTTCGTACAGGACCATCGGTGACGCAGTTTGCCGTTGAGCCTGGATATGTCGAACACAAGGGCATGGATGGTGAAGTTCACCGCCAGAAAGTGCGTGTGTCTCAGATATCCGCTCTCGCAAATGACCTGGCTCTGGCACTCACCTCACCGCGGCTGCGTATCGAAGCCCCAGTTCCTGGGCAGGCATATGTTGGCATCGAGGTCCCGAATCGCAAGGCATCGCTGGTTCGGTTGGGACCAATTTTGGAAACGGAGGCATTTCAGTCGATCTCGTCCCCGTTGGTTTTAGGGTTGGGAAGAGACGTAGCTGGTGCAGCTGTCGCGACCGACTTGACGGCGATGCCGCATCTCCTCATCGCCGGAACGACCGGGTCCGGCAAATCGGTATCAATTGCCTCGATCGCTGTATGTCTGGCGATGAACAATACACCGGAGGACATGCGCCTGGTGATGATCGATCCAAAAATGGTTGAATTGATACGCTTTAATGGGCTTCCTCATCTGCTCGGGAAGGTTGAGACAGACCTGGAGCGCATTGTGGGAGTGTTACGTTGGTGTACGGTTGAGATGGATCGGCGTTACCGGCTGTTGGAGTCCATCAAAGCGCGCGATATCGAAATGTACAACCGGAAGATTAGACGCCAAAAGAGCGTTGAGCGTCTACCGCGCATAGTAGTCCTGATCGATGAACTGGCGGATTTGATGATGATGGCGCCGGACCAGACGGAGCACACGCTTGTACGACTTGCGCAGATGGCGCGCGCGACGGGGATTCATCTTATTGTTGCAACACAGCGACCAAGCACAGATATTCTCACTGGTCTGATTAAGGCAAATTTTCCCGCAAGGATTTCCTTCGCTGTTGCCTCCGGCATTGATTCACGGGTCATCCTCGATAGCCCTGGCGCTGAGACGTTGCTGGGGAATGGTGATATGCTTTTCCTCTCCCCGGAAGCGAGTGTTCCGATTCGCCTGCAAGGGGTATTGGTGACCGATGGGGAAATCGAGCGGCTGAGGACTTATTGGGAGGAGGAACTTGGTGACGAATCTCCTGTGGCTGATGAAGCACCATGGGAAGATCTGCTTCACCGTCAGGCAGCACTTGCGGATCATGATGAGATTCTCGAACAAGCTATCGCTCTAGTCAAAGAACGAGACCAAGCCAGTGCATCACTGCTCCAACGTGGCCTGAAGATTGGCTACCCTCGGGCAGCAAGATTGATGGACCAGTTGGAGGATTTAGGCGTTGTTGGCCGCCCACAGGCGGGTGGGAGAACGCGTGAAGTCCTGATTGGAACAGATGAAGACCCGTTGGCTCCAAGTGACCCAGATGAGGAGAAAGAAGACTCGCCTTGACCATAATAATGTCTAAGGTTAGCATAAACTCCGATAACTCTGAAGGATGGGAGAATATAGCGCGTGGATAAAACGGTACAACAAGCCGATATAACTTTAACTGACGCACTTCGGATCCGCTTTAAATATCTTCTCGACCCAGTCGGCGCCTTTCTCAATCGGTTAGGGATCACGCCTAATACCTTAACGATATCGGGCTTAGTAGGAAACTCGATCGGTGCGTATTTCTTGGCGCGTGGTTCCTTCGTGGTTGGCGGGTTAATTCTGCTCTCAATGGGAGCAATAGATGCTCTTGATGGAACTATGGCGCGATTGCGGGGTGAGCCTGGTGACTTTGGAGCATTTGTTGATTCGGTTGCCGATCGATATTCAGAATTGGTCATATACGCTGGGTTGCTCTTCTACGCTATGATGGAGTTGAATTTAACCTTGGCGATGCTCGTGTTCGCAGCATCAGCGGGCTCTATCTTAGTTTCTTACGTTCGAGCACGTGCGCAGAGTCTGGGGTATGAGGCGAAGGGGGGGGTGTTAACCCGCTTCGAGAGGTTCATCGTCCTTGTCCCGAGTTTGGTTTTTGGTTACCCATGGATTGGTGTAGCCTTGATCGCATTTCTCGCAAACATCACCGCCCTTCAGCGAATCATCAGCGTTCGCCAGCAAGCGCATAAAGGATAAAACAATGTCGTTCGATCAATACGGAATCCATATTGGATTCCTCTATCTTCGCTACTACGGCATGATTATTATGTTTGGGGTAGTCATGGCAACGTACATCGCGCGTTGGATGCTACGCAAAATGGGAAAGGACCCCGAGATTGTCTGGGACGCACTGACATGGGTGCTGATCTTTGGCATCATCGGCGCGCGCCTTTACCACGTCTTCACGCCCTCACGATATTCTGGGATCACAACTGCGGATTATCTACAAAACCCGCTAATGATCCTCACGACGTGGGAGGGGGGATTAGCCATGCCCGGAGCGATCATCGGTGGGGTTCTGGGTATCTACATCTTTGCTCGGCGCAATAAGATAGAAATGGGTACGCTGCTCGACGCTACCGCTCCTGGAATGGCCTTAGCCCAGGCGATTGGCCGCTGGGGGAATTTCATCAATCAGGAGCTCTATGGCCCCCCAACCGATCTTCCCTGGGGAATTTATATAAACCCCCAGAATCGCATTCCAGAATACGCAGCTTTTGAGCGCTTCCATCCGCTCTTTCTGTATGAATCCATCTGGAATCTACTTAATATGTTCTTCCTTCTGTGGATTTGGCGCAAATTCGGTGATCGGGGTAAATCCGGAGATCTCTTCCTTGTGTATCTAATCACATATCCTGTTGGGCGATTCCTGCTGGAATTTATTCGATTAGATTACGTTCCACTCTTTGGGATCAATTTCAATCAAGGGTTTATGCTTCTCATTGCGATCGCCAGTGCTTTGGTGATCTTTCTGCGCCACCGCCGGGAGAGTGCTGATTAATCGTTGGTTCGCGGGAAGGGGTTTAAACCACAATACATCAAGAATTACTTGCGGGCTGTTCAAAAGCTTTCCTTTGGGACAGCCCTGATCTGTTTGGGACGGAAGGATGATTGAAGGTTCGCGGAAGATCTTGCTATAATGCGCCGAGTTAAGTGATGAGTAGTATAGAAGCCAATTCCCTTTGCAAAAAATTTGGAACCTTCACGGCAGTGGATGATGTGTCGCTCCATGTAAAGCCGGGAGAGATCCTCGCGCTGCTTGGACCGAACGGGGCAGGAAAAACAACGACGATTCGAATGCTAGCCTCGATTCTTAAGCCCACACACGGCAACGCTAAAATCGCTGGATACGATATTGAGCATGAACAAGAGGCTGTGCGCAGCGTTGTAGGCTTACTGACCGAGCAGCATGGACTCTATAATCGAATGCGCGCAGGTGAGTATCTCGATTTCTTTGGGAGTGTCTATGGCTTAGATTCTTCCATGATCCAGCAAAGAATCAACACTCTCCTGGATGAGTATAAGCTGCAGGAATTTACCAATCTGCGCCTTGGTCAGTACTCAAAGGGGATGCGACAAAAATTAGCACTCGTGCGAGCTTTGCTTCATGAACCGCAAGTCTTGCTTTTAGATGAGCCCACTTCAGCAATGGATCCAGAAAGCGCGCATCATGTCCGTGGCAGTATTGTCGAGTTGAGGTCAGCCGATCGGGCTATCATCGTGTGTACACATAATCTGTTTGAGGCGGAAGCTCTCGCAGATCGAATCGCGATCATCCGTAGAGGAAAGATCATTGCGAATGATTCCCCGCTTGAACTCAAGCGGATGATGGTTGGCGATCCGGTTATGGAGCTGCGATTGGCGTGTTCTTTGGACGGAGCGCTTGAGCATCTTCCAGAGGGGATTGTAGAAATCGCGGCAGGGGATAATTGGGTTCGATACAGCACTTCGCAAGCAGATGTAGTTAACCCGGAGATCTTGTATTCGTTGGCGAAAGCTGGAATTCCAGTGGTTACGCTCTCCAGGGTCGAGCGGAGCCTGGAGGAAGTTTACCTGCAGGTGGTGAGCGAGGATGATTCACAAGAGGGGACGATTGATGGCCGCTGAGGCTTCGATCCCTACTACGCTGTTCAGTGGTGCATGGATCGTCGCCCGCCGGGAAATCAGAGATCAGTTTCGGGATTGGCGTATTCTGGCGCCGATTCTTCTGCTGACTTTATTCTTCCCGCTACTGATGAACTTCACAGCCAGTCAGGCGGTGGACTTCGTAGGCCGCTACGGTGCGCCAATCATTGGCGAACGCCTGATCCCTTTCCTGTTAATGGTTGTCGGTTTTTTTCCAATCTCGATTTCAATCGTTATCGCTTTAGAGAGCTTCGCCGGGGAGCGCGAACGACAAACTTTAGAGCCGCTTCTGGCGACTCCTTTATCCGATGGCCAGCTTTATCTGGGAAAGACGGCAGCCTCGCTTGTCCCTCCACTCGCGGCGGCATACTTGGGCATCACCGTCTATCTGATTGGATTATTGGTTAAAGTACAGTGGGTCCCTTCACTTCAGTTGTTGATACAGATCCTTTCGCTAACGACAATCCAAGCGATGGTAATGGTCAGCGGCGCGATCGTGATCTCGTCATTGACCACTTCTGTGCGTGCCGCGAACTTATTAGCTTCCTTTATTATCATTCCAGTGGCTATGCTGATCATGGGTGAAAGCATGATCATGTTCTGGGGACGCTATCACATTCTGTGGTGGATCGTGCTCGCCCTGATGCTCATCGCGATTGTCCTGACGCGGATGGGGTTGCGACTCTTCAATCGTGAGGAGCTCCTTGCCCGCGAGCTTGATGTGCTTGATCTACGCGGGTCAGGTAGGCGCTTTTGGTCTTCGTTTCTGTCCGATGCCCGGAATCCCGTGGAATGGTACGGCGGGTTGTTCCAGAAGTCATTCAAGCGCATCCGGTTTCCAATACTCATAACTTCAGCCATCCTCCTCATCGGTTTTTTTGTGGGTTATAGACAAGCTGCGGTGTTTAAATTGCCCGCTGAGATTTTTCAGATGAATGCGTTTGATAAAGATTGGCTGATGATCTTGCGCGAATTTGGGATGCTTACACCCAATGGAGTGGTTAAGATCCTCTGGGCGAACATTCGAGCGCTTATCTTGGCGACGATTTTAGGTGTTTTTACTTTCGGCGTCGTGGCGGAGATTCTCCTGCTGGTGCCCCTGGCAATCACGGGCTACTTTGCGGGATCCTTGACCCAGGCCGGGCTGGATGCCTCACAGTACCTAACAGCGCTTGTATTACCTCATGCAATAATTGAAGTCCCTGCTGCCATTCTCTCAGGTGCGGCTATCCTGCAACTGGGAATGGCTGCGATCAGCCTTCCTAAGGGGAGCTCGTTAGGAGAGGGCTGGACAACTTCGCTTGCAGAATGGGCGAGAATTTCAATCGGAATTGTCCTTCCCCTTCTTATTGCCGCCGCGATTCTCGAAGTATTTTTAACCCCGCGAATCGCTGTTTGGGTTCTTTCAGGATCATGAACTATGCCTGAATTAATCATCCTGGGTTCCGCTGCTGCGATTCCTAATCTCGAGCACGATAATACACACATGATGATCCAAACTGGGGAAGGTGTCGTATTGATCGATTGCGGCACCGCTCCTATGCTGCGACTCGAGCGTGTAGGAACCCCAACGAACGATATCACGGATATTATCTTGACCCATTTCCATCCAGATCATATCAGCGGTTTACCACTGCTTCTCATGAGCATGTGGCTTGCAGGACGGCGCAAAGCTTTACGTATATACGGGCTGCATCATTGTTTAAAGAGGGTTGAGGATTTAATGGGCTTTTACCAATGGGGTGATTGGCCGGAATTCTTCCCGGTTGCATTTCATCGCCTTCCGGAGAATGAGCGGATGATGGTCCTCGAACAAGGTGAGGTGACAATATACTCATCTCCTGTTTGTCATGTAATTCCGACAATTGGTTTGCGAATTGAGGCTAAGTCAACAGGGAAGGTGATCGCATATTCATGCGACACAGAGCCTTGTCAGGCGGTTATTAACCTCGCCCAGGGGGCATCTGTGCTTATTCATGAAGCCTCTGGCGAGAGCGTCGGGCACTCATCAGCCGTTCAGGCAGGGGAAACCGCCCGCGATGCAGGAGTGGATAACTTATATCTAATTCACTATCCTGTTGGTGACTCTGATATGGCTTCATTGGAAGAAGAGGCGAGGGGTGTTTTCTCAGGGGATGTCTGGCTGGCCGAGGATTTCATGAAGATTGAATTCTGACCAACATCTTGAAAGGGGGGGTCAGGGTTTTTCAGATGTCCGCACCAGAGTCGCGTGAAGATAATGGAAATCTCCTCGCGGTGGAACGAGATCGAATACTTCAATTACCTCAAAATCACTTGAACCAAGCGAGATTACATCTCCTTTGTGAGGAGGGGTTCCGCTGTTTAGAATCGCTCCCGGATGATCTTCTCCCGGAACGACGTAACTCACTTTGTAGATTGAAGGCATTCTACACCTCAGCGGTCGGCAAAGTGGCGATGACGGAGCTTGAAGGATAAGTCAGCCGCGATGTTGCGCATAACAACATACCCCAGGTGATGGTTTTTCTCGCATTCTTGCTCGAAGTCATCACAATGGATCACAAGAACCTTCGTTGGATCAGAGGCTGCACGCACCGTTGCCGATCGAGGGCCATGGTCCACTAGAGCCATCTCGCCGAAGATTTGACCTTTCCCGAGATGGACGATGGTACGGGGCGATTGCTCTGGCGCAGTTCCGCTGTGGAGAACTTCAACGAATCCATCCAGGACTATGTAGAGATCCTCGCCGGATTCACCCTGTTGCGTGATGACATCACCGTTGTTATATGAGATTTCTTTGCAGATTAGTGAAATCGTCTGCAGCTCGGCAGGAGTAATGCCTTCAAGTAACTCAACGGACCCCAGAATCTCTATATGGTCCATAGTGCCCTCCGACGTCGCACCAATGTGCAGCAAATCGATTTTCGTCTTCCTGAGATTGTACTTTAAGTTGCTTTGTATACCAACCCACGAGATAAAGCCAGCGGACCTCGCTTTGGTTTTGATAACTGCTTTTTGGAACGCTGGAAGGGTAATTAGCAAGGTGCCAATGATCCATCGCAGACCCGTTACGGTCGCATTATCGTGAGTAATTTGATGGTGGCCCGCTGTGGTAGAATGATTCATGTTTGGTTGCGTACGCTCCGAGAGGTGTGCGAATTATGGAAAAGGAGTACGATTCAAAACATCGGGTGGTAAAGATGTCGGGTGAGAATGATGCCTGGGATCAACAGGCCTTAGAAGGTTTGGGTTGGCGCGTTGTGCGGCGATCCCATGTATGGCGCCCCCCTACTGATGTCCTGGAAACTGATGATGCGGTTGTCGTGGTTGTGGAGATTGCAGGGATGCGAGGTTTGAACATATCTGTAATATTTGAACGTCAAATCTTATCGATACGAGGGACCCGCCCTGATACAAACATCTGTAAAACCTACCACCAAATGGAAATTGATTATGGTGAATTCGCTTCTGAGGTACAAGTTCCATTTCGGGTTGATTCTGATAAGATCGAAGCAACGTACAGCGATGGTTTTTTGAAGGTCGTTCTCCCCAAAGCATCCCCCCGTGAGATAGATATTAAGTGATATCGGTTAATTTGACATCAAGATCATCAGAGAAGAGAGATTGCAGGGGGTATCCTAATCAACTTAAACGAACCTATTTATTCAATGAAACACATTGACGCTGAGGAAAGCATGGACGATTTCTCGTCACAGATCCCCGTTCACGAAGGTGTAACTGGAGGAGAGCCGCAGGACGTCGAGAGTCAGCGACCTGAGGAATTGCAGATCCCAGAAGAACTCCCGATCTTGCCTCTCAGGGGGGTTGTTGTTTATCCACACACGGCCATGCCCTTAACGATTGGGCAGGCGCGCTCGATTAAGTTAGTCGATGATGTCTCCGCCAACCACCGGTTGATCGGGCTTGTCGCTTCTCGGAATCCTGAATTGGAGGTTCCAGGACCTGACGATTTGTATTCGTTCGGCACAATCGCGGCAATACAGCGGTTATTTAGAGCCCCGGATGGGACTATTCGCCTGATAGCGAGGGGAATAGCTCGTTTCGAATTGGGAGAATTCACCAGCCATGAACCTTACCTTGTCGCGTGGATCCATCTCCGACCCGAAAATGTGGAAGAGAGTGTTGAAATCGAGGCTCAGGTTCGGGCTGCGAAAGACCTATTCCAGCAGATCTCGGAGCTTGGTCCCTCACTCCCGCGTGAGATCGTAGGTGGTGTCCAGCTTCTTGAAGATCCGCTCCAAGTCGCGTACACGATTGCGAATTACCAGCGAATGGACCTGGACGAAGGGCAGCGTATTCTCGAGGTGGGATCGACGATAGAGAAGCTGCAAATCCTCACCAACTTGCTCAGCCGTGAGGTTGAGGTACTTTCGCTTGGACAGCAAATTCAGCAGGAGGCACGAACTGAGATCGAAAGAGTGCAGCGTGATTACTTCCTGCGTGAGCAGCTTAAAGCTATCCAACGTGAGCTGGGCGAAGGCGATGAGCAAACAGTTGAGATCGAGGAATTTCGAAAGCGGATAGCGGCAGCAAATATGCCGGAGGAAGCCGGGAAACAAGCCCGGCGCGAGCTCGAACGTCTTGCGAAACTGCCAACTGCCGCGGCTGAATATGGTGTGATCAGGACTTACCTCGATTGGTTAACCTCCGTTCCGTGGGCAATTGTCACGCAGGATAACCTCGATCTAACGCATGCGCGTGAGGTTCTCGATGAGGATCATTTTGGGCTCATCGATATTAAAGAACGCATCCTGGAATACCTTGCAGTTCGAAAATTGAAACTAGAACGCGGTGATACGATCGTAAGCGAGGCGATCGACGAAATCCGCCGGGAGAGAGAAGGTGTAATCCTTTGTTTTGTTGGTCCCCCGGGTGTGGGGAAAACATCTCTTGGACGATCAATCGCTAGAGCGACAGGGCGAAAATTCATCCGCATCTCCCTTGGAGGTATTCACGATGAAGCCGAGATACGCGGGCATCGGCGAACATATATCGGTGCAATGCCTGGGCGCATCCTTCAGGCAATACGCCGTGCGGAATCCCACAATCCCGTTTTCATGCTCGACGAGATCGATAAGATGGGGCGTGATTTCCGCGGAGATCCTGCCTCAGCCTTACTTGAGGTCCTCGATCCGGAGCAAAATCGGGAATTTCGTGACCACTACCTGGAAGTGGCATATGATCTCTCGCAGGTGATGTTCATCACGACAGCGAACTGGCTTGAGACGATCCCCGCACCTCTACTTGATCGGATGGAAGTTATCCGCCTCTCTGGCTACACAGAGAGTGAGAAGATCGCTATCGCTAAAGGTTATCTTATTCCCCGGCAGATTAGAGAAAATGGTCTGAAGAAAAATGAGATTAGTTTCTCAGATGCAGCTCTGCGCACGATCATCCGCTCACATACACGTGAAGCAGGTGTTCGGAATCTTGAGCGTGAAATCGGTCGTATTTGCCGAGGAGTGGCGACCAGGGTAGCTGAGGGTACGACAAAGAGGCTGAAGATCACCGGGCCGCGAGTGCGTGAATTTCTGAAGAAGCCACGCTTCTTCGGGGCTGAGGAACTGATCGAAAGAACATCGATCCCTGGAGTGGCGACTGGACTAGCCTACACAATGGTTGGCGGCGATGTATTGTTCATCGAGGCAACGGCAATGGCTGGCGGCGGGAAGTTCCAGCTGACGGGGTCGCTTGGCCAGATCATGCAGGAGTCAGCCCAAGCCGCACTCTCTCATGTTCGCTCGGTGTCCGATCGATACTCCATCGAAGAGGAATACTGGAGTGAGCACGACATCCACTTGCATGTCCCTGCTGGAGCGCAACCCAAGGATGGTCCATCTGCAGGTGTGACGATGGCTGTGGCGCTGACATCTCTGGCTACCGGGCGTCCGGTTCGTTCGGAAGTTGCGATGACCGGGGAGGTCACACTGCGTGGAAAGATCCTTCCGATTGGAGGTGTAAAGGAGAAAGTTCTGGCAGCTCATCGCGCTGGGTTAAAGACGGTAATGCTGCCAAAGAGGAACAAAATTGATTTAGAAGATGTACCTGACGAGGTCAGGAAAGATATTGAATTCATTTACATTGATACGATCGATGAGGCTATAGAGACTGCTCTTAAACCGAAAAAGAAACGCAAGGGTGGTAGCGCTTCTCGGAAAAAAGGAACCCGGTCCGCAAAATCAAAAACCAACGAGAAATCGTCAAATGGAAAAAGTCCATAAAGGGGAAACCGCCAGTCAGGCGAGAATGACCAGCGGATGAAGCGCGCCGATGCCTAAAGTATTGATTATTGACGACGATGAATCGATAACCTCGCTCCTGATAACTCTCTTGAAGCTCGAAGGATATCAGGCATTCGAGAGCAGGGACTTGGCAGGGTTACCGGGTATCTTGATCGATGAGAAGCCGGATCTGGTGTTGATGGACTGCAATCTCTCCGACAGGAACGGGCTAGAGATCCTGGCTGAAGTTCGATCGAATCCTACGCTTGTCGACCTACCCATTATTATGACCTCTGGGATAGATTTAAGTTATGAGAGTAAGTTGAAAGGAGCGGATGGCTTTATCTTGAAACCCTATTCGCCCGACCTGCTCTTGGAGACCATTAAGAATCAAATTTCTGGTGGTGGAACATAGGACGGTTCTTCCATCACCGCGATAGGAGAATATTATTTCGTGGCAAGAAAACAAAGTAAAAACACAGCTAAACATTGGCGATTGATGGATTTACATTTACACACGCCGGCATCGAGTGATTATCAGGATCCGAATGTGACCTATTTAGATATGTTACAACGGAGCGAAGCGCGTGGTCTCGACATCATCGCTTTCACCGATCACAACACTGTGGCGGGTTATCGACAGATGATGGATGAGATCCAGCAATTAGAGATGCTGGAATCCCTCAATAGGCTCACCGATGAGGAGCGAAGTCGGCTTCAGGAGTATCGCCGGCTATTAAAAAAGGTTACGGTTTTTCCTGGTTTTGAATTCACGGCTACGCTGGGTTTTCATATTCTAGGAATTTTCTCCCCCGAGAAATCTGTGAGAGAAATTGAGCATCTTCTGCTCAGTCTGAATATCCCACCTGAGCAGCTTGACAACGGCTCAGTGACGGTGGGGGCAACAGCGGACGTTCTAACGGCATACCGGCTGATCTATGAAGCGGGTGGATTGGCGATCGCAGCGCACGCGAACTCAACCCATGGGGTTGCGATGCGCGGCTATGGTTTCGGAGGTCAGACTAAGATCGCTTACACGCAAGACTCTCACTTGCATGCATTAGAGGTCACAGACTTGGGTCAAAAGGGCAGGAGAACCACGGCTGCGTTTTTTAACGGAACAAAGCCGGAGTATCCACGTCGAATGCACTGCATTCAAGGTTCAGATGCCCATAGAATTCGCACAGATCCGAAGAACAAGAAGAACCTCGGCATTGGCGATCGAGCCACCCGAGTATTGCTGCCAGAGGTTTCTTTCCAGGCGTTGAAAGAACTGTTTATCAGCCATGACTTCGCGCGCACAAGTCCACATTGGCCTGCAACCGAGGAGGACTTTGATTTTATTCAACGTGCACGCGAAGACGGACCGAGCATCAACCAAGATTTTCACGAGAGCATGACGGTGCGCGGGGGTCGGCTTTATAAAATCATCGCTGACGTCTGTGCTTTCGCAAACTCCAACGGTGGAACGCTTTATATCGGTTTACCGGCTGATGCGAAGAAAGAACCGGTGGGGATCACTAAAGCGAAGGCAAGTGTTACTCAACTCCAGCGGGAGTTAAGCAAACGCATCAGCCCCGCGCTCGACGTTCAAGTGGATACGATGGAGACCCGTGGGAAAACGGTTATTCGGGTGATCATCCCCCGCGGTGATGATCCGCCCTATGCTGTCGACGATAACAAAGTCTACGTCCGGGATGAAGCGGAGACAGGGCTTGCAGTCCGAGATGAAATCGTGAACCTGGTGCATGGAGGCAGGCTTGTAAAAGCGGAAGTTCCTGAGGAGCCGGAAGCCATAGAAGAGCATCTGACCGGCATTCAACACCCACGAACCGGGGTAGAAATCGTGGGCTCGGAAGAACGGAATGGGATCCAGTACTACACGATGCGTGATTTGCGCAATGGTAATGTAGTTAAGAATGTCACCCAAAGCTCGGCTCGGAGACTCTGGCATTACGCTATCTCGGAATTTCGTAAGTTACCCGAGGACCTGAAGGTTGCTAAAGTCTCTTGGAGAGGTGATCTGGGGGTGTTGAAGCAGCAGAAGCGCGGTACCCGAATGCGCTATGACTTGATCCAAAAGACAGCCCAGGGACACCGTGTTTACTTCGGGGTGACCGAAGACGGCATTCATGGTGATTGGAAAGCGCTGGTCGAACCAGAAGGGGGGTAAAACTGGCGTCATCTACAGGCATCTCCTAATGCTGCGTTGAATAGTCCGTTAATTTTCTGTGCGAGCCAGCCATCTCTGGTTCGCACAAGTCTTAATAATTGGTGCTGCAAGAATGAAAATTCGCGAATTTCTCTTTAAACAAGATTACGAAGAAGTGCGTATGCTCTGGGAATCATCGGGTCCGGGAATTCAGTTATCTCCGTCGGATACGCCGGATGAGATACAGAAGAAACTCCAACGCGACCCCGATCTCTTTCTTGTCGCCGAGCGTGATGGACGGATTATCGGTACGGTTTTTGGCGGTTTCGACGGACGCAGAGGAATCATCTATCACCTGGCTGTACTGCAAAGTGATAGACACACTGGGATAGGGCGCTCGCTGATGGTTGAGATCGAGAACCGCTTGCGGTCTAAAGGTTGCCGGAAGTATTATTTGCTGGTTACGAAAGATAATGAGGGTGCATTGGCTTTCTATGATTCGTTTGGTGCTGAAGTGATGGATCTATATGTTCTGGGGAAGGTGATCCTGTGAAAATTGCCGTTCTTACAGTATCCGATCGGTCTGCACAGGGAGAGCGCGAAGATCGGTCTGGCCCACTCATTCACGAGATTGCACTTCAGCGAGGGTGGGAAGTCATCGCATCCGATATCATCGCTGATGAGCAGGCTGAAATCGAGGAACGGCTTGCATCATGGTGCGACAGCGGTGAGATCGACCTTATTCTGACCACCGGCGGCACCGGCTTCTCGCCGCGTGATCGAACTCCTGAGGCGACTCGCAAGGTTGTGGAGAGGCTGGTCCCGGGTCTGACGGAGGCGATGCGGGCGCGAAGTATGAGCAAGACTCCTCACGCGATGCTGTCGCGAGCGGTTGCTGGAATCCGCAAGCAAACGTTAATTGTGAACTTACCCGGCTCACCGAAAGCAGTCAAGGAGAATTTATCCGTAATCATCCCTGCGTTACCTCATGCGATTCAACTCTTGCGGGAAGACCCGGAGGCGGAACAAGGTCATCAACTGCCCCCTCCACCTCGAGTGACCTGATCCTATGGAGGAGCGAATGTCATCAAACAAGAAGTACCGTTGGCTTGTTCTTGCAGTGTTCTTTGCCTTCATGCTCTTGCATCAGTCGGACCGGCTCCTCATCGCGCCGCTTACAACGCCAATCATGGAGACATTCGGGATAGACGAAGCACAGATGGGCGCAGTTGTGACAGGCGCTTTATTGGTTGGTGCATTTCTTTATCCAATATGGGGCTACCTTTATGACCGTTTCTCCAGACCCAAATTGCTGGCGCTCGCCTCAGCCATATGGGGAGCGACGACATGGTTGAGTGCCATTGCGCCAACGTATAAAACATTCTTGGCGACAAGAGCTTCCACGGGTATCGATGACTCCAGCTACCCGGGTTTATACAGCTTGCTGTCGGATTACTTCACACCAAGTGTGCGCGGCAAAGTCTACGGGTTTTTGCAATTATCCCAACCTTTGGGCTACATGGTCGGTCTCGTCGTGGCGACTTTTTTGGCTTCGAGCCTTGGTTGGAGGAGGATCTTCTATGTGACGGGTTCGCTGGGTCTTATTCTGGCGCTGATCATATTCTTCACGGTGCGTGAAGCGCCGCGTGGCAGCAGCGAACCCGAGTTCGAGGGGGTTGAGGATATTGGTGTTTTCAAATTCGAAAGAAAGCATGCCCTGGGTCTATTCCGAAAACGGTCACTGCTGTTGCTGTTCGCTCAGGGTTTCGTCGGTGTCTTTCCCTGGACTGTAATTACTTTCTGGTTTTTCCGGTATTTAGAAATCGAGCGAGGTTACGAGGAAAGTGCGATCCTACTTACGCTTGGCCCAGCTATTCTTATGCTCGCATTCGGCTACTTCCTCGGTGGGGTGGTAGGCGACTTCGCCTTCAAGCGAACACCTAGAGGGAGATTGCTCGTTGCGATGAGTGCTGTATTGTTAGGTGCGGTGCTGCTTACAATCACGATGAATGTTCCCATTGCAGAGCGTGGCCTATTCACGGGCATGATGATCTTGACGGCGCTGTTCATTCCATTTGCATCGGCGAATGTCGTCTCGACAGTGCACGATATCACGGTGCCTGAAATCCGCAGCACTGCTTTAGCCGTCCAGCTATTCATAGAGAACGGTGGAGCGGCGGTAGCTCCCTTTATCGCTGGTTTGATCGCGGTGCGCTATTCTCTGCACGATGCAATTCTGTGGATATGCATCATAGCCTGGGTGCTGGGAGCGATAATCCTGGCTTTTGCGGCTTACAAGGTGCCGGAGGATGTCTCCAGCCTGCGCAAAGAAATGCGAGAGCGAGCCTTGAGTGAGCAAGAAGTTCCAGCGCTCGGGAAGATTTAAGCATGATTCCCGTTCGAGCGATGGATCTGCGCGCCGCTCAGGCGTGATGAACTGAGTCAGATTTGTGGCTGATCGAAACAAAGTAATGAACCGGAAAGTCTTTGAGAGCGCAGAGAGTGCCTCCCCGGTGCTAACGCGGCTCATTGCCGGGGTTCTATCGGGTTATCCTGAGACTGTCTTTAACTTTAACGGGTTTGAGAAGATTGGGCTTGCCCTGCTTAATCGATTGCCGGTTGCGGTCGCCCGTGCGGTAGTCCGCCAGCAATTTCGATGGACAGCACTCCCTCCCCATGAAGCTGAAAAACTCCAGGTGGAGCAACTGATCGCTGCGCGTCTGGCTGATTATGATGGGGTTGGTGGTCAATTCGATGAGATCCTTGTGGGCAGTGCGATGGGTGGCGCCACGGCTCATCTCGCGGCGGTGCTCGGTGCTCCATTCCTTCCCCAGCCTTTCATTCTTGGCTTGCGAGGCGGGAGCCCCGAAGATAAAGTATCCCCTCACCTTGCGCTCACTTCGCGCGTTGCGGAGCGGATTCTGGACAGGAATCCGGAGGTCATGGCTATCGGACACTTTGATCCGATCCATGATGGGTGGCTCACCCGCGTCGTCAGTCATCTGCGGTTGAAACTGATTGATTTACCGCGAGGCTATCGGGCATTCCTTCAAGACAAGCTCAAACCAGGCGGTACGATCGTTTATCTGGACTGCGCTGCGCGCTGGTTGCAGTACAGGCTGGGTTCCCGACAGGTCTACCAAATCGGCGGTTGGGGTGGTATTTCATCTCAGGAATTCATTGAAGGAAGTGAACGGATCGACCGCGCGCTGGCGGAATCTGGCTCAAAACACCGCGGGGGATGGGGAATCCCGAATCGAGAGCCAGTCGAAGGGCCCGAATCGGAGTGGGGAAGTGAGCCGGGGTTCAATCAGGCGTTGGAAGTCTTCGCACGCGAGCAGGGATACGGTTTTGAGCGCATTAGCTTCGACGATCCGCAGGGGTTCTCGCGCCTGGCATTCCTCGCCCATGAGGAACTTTACCGCTGGCAGGGACGTGAGGCAGAGGGTGTTGTGGTGGAGACCTTCACACAGTATGACCCTCAACTCGTTCTCTCCTCGGGTTTACTGCCTCTTTGGTTGATCTTCAACACGACGGATAGTCGCGAGTTTCTTGAGACGCAGAGCGTGTTCTTCCCCCGCAGCAAACCCGTTTTTTTCAGCGGTCTGGTCACACTCTCGCGCACACCGGACATGGTGCCGTGGGAGGGGTGGGCGCAGGCTTTGGAGAATTTCTCCTGGACCAGCGTCGGGGCTCGTCCGTCACGATACCCCGAGGATCTAATCTCTCTATGGCAATGGTCGGAACGCCTCCGCGATCTCGCGCCACCATCAGAAACCGCCAAACCCTCCACATTGCCGCTCTCCGCGCTGCTCGATCTCATACCCCAGGTCTAAACGAAGCCCACGAACTTGACATATTTCATCCAATAAGATATTATTATCGCAAACCCCACCCCCACAGGGGGGGGTAAGATGGGAGTACACCATGGATCGCGAGGACACACTTCACCGTTTGAAAAACATTGCCGGCCATATTCGGGGTATCGAGCGCATGGTCGAGAACGATGCCTATTGCATCGATTTGCTCAGACAAATCCAGGCGGTTGAGGCGGCGTTAAACAAAGTGGGTGCGAATATATTGAATGACCATCTACATTCATGTTTGATCACCGCAGTGCGCGGCGATGACCCGGAAGAGCGTGAACGAGTACTAAAAGAAATCATTGAAGTCTACGAGACAGCAAGGAAAGTATAGAGTTCAGAAGCTGAGAAAGTACTCAAGGAGGTATAGGATGAGCATAGTTTCGTTTGAAGTACCTGGGATCTCATGTGGGCACTGCGTTCATACGATCCAAACCGAAGTGGGTGAGATCGAAGGCGTGAAGAGCGTAGACGCCTCGCAAAGTGATCGACGAGTGACGGTGGAGTTTGAACCCCCGGCGACAGAAGAACAAATCATACGCCTGCTGACGGAAATCAACTACGCACCAACATTGTAGTGGTTAATTCCTCATGGCTGGTTGAATAAGATGTACTGGACCTCGTAGCGCAGTGGCGTGACGTATCAGAGGCCACCTCGCTGCATTACTTGGCTGACAATAGCCCATCTTTTTTACCTTCACAGGGAAGGCCGCGATCGGTCAATTTCCATCTGACCGACCCGCGGTCGGATTAAGTAAATCCATGAAGAGGTAATAAGTATTATGGAAGAAGCGAAGAAGGCTCTCACACTTCCGATTATTGGAATGACATGCGCGAACTGTGTGGCCGCGGTTGAGCGCAACTTGAAGAAGCTCGACGGCGTCCAGTCTGCGAATGTAAATCTATCCTCTGAGCGGGCGAGTGTGGAATTTGACCCCAGTAAGGTGGATCAAAATGACATCATCGCCCGAATCAGGCGAACTGGATATGACATCGCCCTCGGTGAAGCAGACTTCGTTCTGAAGCGTTTGAGTGACGGCAACGACGCCCGCCGGTTGGAGGAAGCCCTGCTTGCAGCCGACGGCGTTGTCGGCGCTTCAGCGAATCTGGCCTCCGAGCATGTGCGCGTCCAATACATTCCGACTGTCGTGAGTCAGGCCGATCTACGCAAAGCGATCCGCAACTCGGGTTTTGAAGCGCTGAAGACATCCGATCGAATTGAGGATGTCGAACGTGCGGCAAGGGAGAAGGAGATCAACCACCAGAAGCGATTGCTCGTGACGGGGCTGCTTTTCACGATCCCCTTATTCCTGTTCTCAATGTTCAGAGATTTCGGGTTGTTGCCCGCGAGTCTCGCTGATGCGAACTGGATCCCGTGGCTGATGTTCGCCCTGGCAACACCAGTTCAATTCTACGTGGGCTGGCAATACTACGATGGAGCCTATAAAGCGTTGCGCAACAAGTCAGCTAACATGGATGTGCTGATCGCGATGGGCTCCTCGGCTGCATATTTTTACTCTATTCCGGTGATGCTCGGTTTGATCGATGGGCATGTATATTTTGAAACTTCGGCGGTTATTATCACCTTGATCGTCTTGGGAAAATTCTTGGAGGCGCGTGCAAAGGGCAGGACGAGCGAAGCGATTAAAAAACTGCTTGGTCTTCAGGCGAGGACTGCGCGCATTGTCCGCGATGGGCAAGAGAACGATATACCCATTGAAGAAGTCGAGGTGGGTGATATCGTCGTCGTCCGCCCCGGAGAGAAATTCCCGGTTGACGGCGTTGTAATCGAGGGTAAAACATCTGTCGATGAGTCGATGCTCACCGGCGAATCTCTGCCGGCAGGGAAAGGGCCTGGAGATGCGGTCATCGGCGCTACGGTGAACAAGCTGGGTCGTGTCAAGTTCGAAGCGTTAAAAATCGGAAAAGATACAGCCCTGGCACAGATCATCCGTCTGGTCGAGGAAGCCCAAGGAAGTAAAGCGCCGATTCAACGCTTGGCAGATCTGGTTTCCTCGGTCTTCGTCCCGGTTGTGATAGGGATTGCCATAATTACATTTTTAGCATGGTATTACATTGCATCAGCTCCGCTCGGTGAGATCTCTATCTTCACCCGCGCCTTGATCAATATGGTGGCAGTCCTGGTCATCGCTTGCCCATGTGCGATGGGTCTGGCTACTCCTACAGCAGTGATGGTTGGGACCGGCAAAGGCGCCAACATGGGGATTTTGTTCAAATCCAGCGCGGCGCTTGAGCGGGCGGGAAGTTTAACGACGGTCATCCTGGACAAGACGGGCACAATCACACGCGGCCAGCCTGCGGTCACCGACATTATCGTGAACGGATGGGGGGGGAGCGAGAGAGATCTGCTCAAGCTCGCTGCTAGCGCTGAGCGCGGGTCCGAACACCCACTGGGAGAGGCGGTTGTTGAAGCGGCTTCAGATCGTGATATTCCATTAGACGAACCGGACGGATTCAAAGCCATTGCCGGTCATGGAATCGTCGCCAGCGTTGGAGAGCGTGAGGTTATCGTTGGTTCGCCGAAGCTGCTCGCTGAACGCGGGATGGCGATTGATGGCTTACAGGTGGAGATAGAGCGCTTGCAGTCGCAAGCGAAAACAGTTATTGCTATTGCAATTGATGGTGAAATAGCCGGCATTTTGGGCATCGCCGATACAGTGAAAGATGGTTCGGTCGAAGCAATCGAAGACATCCAAGACATGGGCTTGGATGTCGTCATGATAACCGGCGATAACCGTCAAACTGCTCAGGCGATCGCTTCTCTTGTGGGCATCCACCCACAAGATTCGCAAGGGAACAGCCTCATCCGCTCCGAAGTGCTTCCGGCGGAGAAGGCAGAAGTGGTTAGAGATCTTCAGAGCGAGGGGAAGGTTGTTGCCATGGTCGGGGATGGGATCAATGACGCTCCAGCGTTAGCACAAGCGGATGTTGGGATTGCCATTGGAACCGGTACGGATGTGGCTATTGCAGCCGCTCCAATCACGCTTATAAGCGGGGATTTGCGTGGCGTTCCGCGGGCAATCACCCTGTCTCGCAGAACCCTGCGAACCATCAAGCAAAACCTATTTTGGGCGCTGATTTACAATGTACTCCTCATTCCTAGCGCAGCTTTGGGCTTCCTGAATCCCATGATTGCCGCTGGTGCTATGGCTTTCAGCTCGATATTCGTTGTAACAAACAGCCTGAGGTTGAGACGTTTGAAGCTCACCTGATCGTCTGCTGCACCAGGGTGAGAACAACGGAGGTTTCCCACCTTGATCGTTGGGGACGAAGGCGGTATGCTTCACACATTCAAGACGTGATGAATTAGACTGCCAAATGGCGAACATGATGGAAGAGAGACGGATTCGATGGATTTCAGCGGTCTTACTTTAAGCCCATACTGGGTTGGCATCTCGGCCCTTGCAGGATTGTTATCGTTTTTATCGCCCTGCGTTCTTGCTCTCGTGCCCGCGTATATCGGCTATCTTGGCGGGCGAACTGTATCACCCTCGGGCGACGTTATCACCAACCGCCGGACCACCTTCTCGCACGGAGTGGCTTTTGTCGTTGGGTTCAGCCTAGTATTCGTGTTGCTTGGCGCGGCGGCGTCTGCGATCGGTGTCATCTTGTATGATCTGCGAAATTGGATGGCACGCATCGGTGGAGTGGTCGTGATTGTCTTCGGGCTTCATACGATGGGTGTAATTACCATCCCCTTTCTGAATTACGACACACGGCGGCAGGTGCAGCCCAACCCGGGATTCGGTTATCTCTCCTCAGCGCTGATGGGCGTTTTTTTCTCCGCTGGTTGGGCACCGTGCGTTGGACCGGTCCTCGGCGCCGTGCTTACACTGGCGTTAAACAGCGCTCGAATTATGGAGGGTGTCATTCTCCTCAGCGCCTATTCGGTCGGTCTGGCGGTTCCTTTTCTCCTGGCGGCTTTGGGGATAGGACAAGCAGCAGAACTCATGCGTAAATACAGCAACGTCGTCCGTTACATCTCCATCATCACGGGTGTTATCCTGGTCATTGTTGGCGTGCTATTGCTCACTGGCCAGCTTGAGCAGCTTGCACGATTCGGTTCCTTGTTCAACTTCGGTCTTTAGGCATAGTATGCGTTCGGGATCTTCCACTCGCATTGCTGCATACCTCCTGGTTGGCTTTCTCATGGGTGTCGCTTTTGCATTGGTCTTGTTTCTAGGCTTCCCAAGTGCAGAATCAGAACCAAATACAAGCGTTCTGTCAACCACATCACCGGAATCGATCGAAGCACCGACTTTGGGAACGGTGGTGAGTAAGATTGCACCAGAGAGAGGTGCACAGGCTCCAGACTTCGCACTGCGCGACCTGGAGGGAGAGGAAGTCCGCCTGAGCGACTACCGCGGAAAAACGGTGCTTCTGACCTTTTGGGCGACGTGGTGTGGCCCATGCCGTGTGGAGATGCCAGCATTTGAAGGCCGCTTTCAAGTGTTGAAGGACGATGGTTTCACCATTCTGGGGATAAATTACGATGAGCCCATTGAGGATGTACGTGCATTTAGCGATGAGCTCGGTTTATCCTTTCCTCTTCTTCTCGACCCTGGTGGAAGTGTTCAACAGCTATATCGAATCCGCGGCTATCCCTCAAGCATCTTCGTTGATCCTCAGGGAGTGGTTCGCGTAGTCCATATAGGACTTATAACCGAGGGTCAACTCCGCGATTATCTGGTAGAACTTGGGTATTCCCTATGATACGTGTGACGCTTTACACCAAAGAAGATTGCAGCCTCTGTGATGAGGTGAGGTCGTACTTGATCTCGCTCGAGAAGGAGGTGCCGCATACACTCCAAGAGGTGGATATCAATGCGGACCCGGCACTTCGCAAGCGCTACCTCGAGCGCGTGCCTGTTGTCCAGATTGGCCCATACACTCTCGAGGCGCCCATCGCTGAGATTGATTTGAAAGTCGCGCTGAATGCGGCGGCGGATGGGCATACAAGCGTGAAGAACTCCTCGTCCGTTTCGCGGGGACAGGCAGTCCGGATGAACAAAGCACTCCTTTTCTTTACCCGCCATTGGCTTGCCATCTTCAATCTGATCGTTCTTCTCTATGTCGGTCTACCCTTCAGTTCTCCCTTTCTACTTAAGGCTGGCATGACGACTCCTGCCCATGTGATATACAAAGTCTATGGCCCTCTGTGCCACCAGCTTCCTTTCCGCTCCTGGTTCCTCTTCGGGGAGCAGCCTGTTTATCCGTTGGAGAGGGCAGGTTTGGATTTGATGAGCTATGAGGAAATCGCGGGCGTCAGTTCCATTGATTTATTGCGCGACCGAACCTTCATCGGCAATGAGAGTGTGGGCTATAAAGTCGCACTTTGTCAGCGCGATGTCGCTATCTACGGGAGCATCTTCTTGGCGGGAGTGGCTTTCACCTTCCTCCGGCACAAGCTAAAGCCACTGCCGATCTGGGCCTGGTTCATCATCGGCATCCTCCCCCTTGCGCTGGATGGGGGTTCGCAGTTATTTACCTCTCTACCTTTCGTGTCTTTCCCCTGGCGTGAGAGTACGCCCTTCTTTCGTTCGCTCACAGGGATGCTTTTTGGCGTGGCGAATGTATGGATGGCCTATCCGTATGTAGAGGAAATCATGGTCGATACCGAAACACTTGTTGCGGCAAAACTTGTTGCTGCAGGTGAGATCAATTGATCGATTAACCCTCTATAGAATCCCCAGAAAATTACGGGTTTATAAAGACCAATAATCTACCCATGTCTTTCTATATACCATGGTAAACTCTCACAATGGTCCGCACACAGACTGGATCCCTGGTTTATTACCAATTTAAGTCATTTATACAACCTAATTTGGTCCATGGTGTTTTCACGCGTCATGGTGGTTTGAGCCCTGATCCCTGGCGCTCGCTCAACCTTGGTGGCACCGTTGGTGATGACCCTCAAAGAGTAGTAGAGAATCACCAGCGGCTATTTTCCGTCTTGGATCGTCCAGTTAGTTCGGTTTTCGATGTCTGGCAGGTGCATTCCGCCAATGTGGTTATCGCCGATGGGCCACGCAATGATCGCCCGCATATCAAGGGAGACATCATCCTTTCAGACGACCCCAGCGTGACGCTCCTGATGCGATTCGCCGACTGTGTGCCCATTCTCCTCTACGATCCCCTCCGGAGAGCGATTGGAATTGCCCATGCAGGTTGGCTTGGGACTGCACGCCGAGCTGCGGAATTAGCTGTTCAGGCGATGGTGCAAACCTTCCAGTCGAATCCCGCCGACATTTTAGCCGGTTTAGGGCCTTCGATCGGGCCAGATCATTATGTAGTGGGCGCGGAGGTTGTTGAACAGATCGAGGCGAGCTTCGGATTGGAAGCCTCTCGCCATCTCGTTCGAAGGGATGGGGAGATATACCTGGATCTCTGGAGTGCAAATCAGGCATTGCTGCAGGGGCATGGGGTGGCTCACATCGAAATAGCCGAGATCTGCACAGCCTGTCATATTGAGAATTGGTACTCGCATCGCAGTGAGGGAGGGAAGACGGGTCGGTTTGGGGCGGCGATCGCCTTAAGCGAATGATCCCGAATCGGAATCTAGAGGAAAATAGTGGAACAGCGAATTGATGCGAACCTGCAGCTTGTGAATGAGCGGATTCATGAAGCTGCCGCCAGAAGTGGAAGAGATGCTGGAGCTGTTGAGTTGGTTGCTATCTGCAAGGGGCAGCCGGCTTCAATCGTACGCTCTGCTTACCAAGCTGGACATCGAGACTTTGGTGAGAATCGCGTTGTAGAAGCGCGCGAGAAGCAGGTTGAACTCACTGAATTAAGCGAGATCCGCTGGCACATGGTGGGGCACATCCAGAGCCGCAAGGCGAAAGATGTCGCGCCGCATTTCTTCATGGTGCATTCCATTGACCGTGTGAAGATTGCGCAGAGGCTCGATCGATTCGCCGCAGATTCTGGGCGGACCCTGCCTGTTTTACTCGAATGCAACACGTCGGGGGAGATGTCGAAGACCGGCTGGTCAGTATGGCAGAAGGAAGATTGGCCGGGCGCGGTCGAGGAAATCCAGGTAATACGTGATCTTAAGAATCTGGATATGCGAGGTTTGATGACGATGGCGCCCTGGGCAGCGGACCCCTCAGTTCTTCGTTCCACATTTCAGGGCTTGCGTAACTTTCGGGATTTCCTGGAAGAGAAACTCTTTACAGACCTGTCAGAGCTCTCGATGGGCATGACGGACGATTACGAGATCGCGATTGAGGAGGGGGCGACGATCGTACGAGTAGGGAGAGCGATCTTTGGACCACGTCTCACTGACGCTCGATAGAGTTGCGGTAAAATAATCCCTGAGGGAGAATCCCTCATTAGTTTTGAGATTTCTGACAAATGGTATTGGGTATGGGTAGCGACCCAGGCATATCGTTCTTTGGACGGGTGAGTCATTGTTCCGGGAACGAGATTCTCTGTCACGACGCTCCTCAGAATGACATAAAGAGGGAACCGGTCATGCAGAACGAAGAGAAGCATCTCGTTCTTTAAACGGAATGCAGGTTCTTACCGGGAGCGAGTTTCTTCGTCGTAGATCCGTGTTTGATACAAAATACTTAATCTAAAGGAGTGCCTTTGACGAGTCTAGCAAGTGCAATCATTATCATCATGAGAGCGTTCACCTTTATTATCCTGGCGGATGTTCTGGTCGGTTATTTCTTGGAAGTGTTTAACCCAATACGCCAATTCTTGGATGCGATTGTTCAACCATTTCTCGCGCCGATACGCAGGTTATTACCCCCTATGGGGGGACTTGATTTTAGCCCCTTGGTGTTGTTTTTTCTGGTTGAGCTAGTCGGTAGAGTGTTAGTGGGGATACTCGTTTGAATCAACGGACAAAACACAGGGATTTTAAACTTCATAATGGGAAAAGGGGGGCTGCGCTTACAGTTCGTGTAACTCCACGATCCCGAAAGACTGAATTTGGAGGCATCCTGGAGGATGGCACGGTACGGATCCGGGTCGCTGCCCCGCCAGTGGAGGGTAAGGCAAATCGGGCCGTGATAGCCTTCCTGGCAAAGGTGCTGGGTATTCGGAAGAACAAGGTCGAGATCGTTGCCGGTGAGCGGGGTCTGGATAAGATCATATCGATCGACGGGCTGTCTGCCGAAGAGGTTGAGAACCATATCAAAGCGAATCTAGACCGACCGAGCAAGAAATAACCGAACGAACACAAATAACGCTAAGAAATTCAGGGCTGTCCAAAGGTATTATTTGGACAGCCTTGTTCTGATTAATTGGCGAATGTTTGGATCAGGCAGATCTGGATCTGGATTGGGAGCGAAGTTCGACACCTGATGCTCTGAGCTGCCAAAGCGCTTCGTACGCCGCGTCCCTTAAATGAGGTTCAGGGGAGCTCAATGCTTGAAAGAGTTCCACTGCCAGCTCATCTCCGCCTGCCCAGATGATAGCTTCAAGAGCTGCGATTTGCTCATCCTCTGAACCTTTATTCAACGCTCGATGCAACATCTCCAGCGCTGCACGACCAGGTGCGACCGCCAATCCCTCCCTCTCGGCGAAGGCTTGAAGCCAGGGAAGGGTGGATAAATCATCAGTCGGAGCTTGGATTTTCCAGGGTGGGTTGCGGTGTTGCTCTAAGACCTCGGCTGCAGCGCCTCTTACGACCCATTGGTCATCATCTAGATGAATGGATTCGAGTATCTCCATCGCCCAGGGTTCTGGAACCCTGGCCAAGCCAAAAACTGCGGCTCGGCGCGTGAGTAGGTTTTCCATCTCCATCGCATCGCGTAGCATGGCATATCCTTCGTCTGGATTGCACGCAAGGGCTTCTGCCGCTGCGATTAGAACGCCTTCGTCGCTCTCGAGCAAGATGTGCCCTAGACCTTCGAGAGCTTCATCTGTCCCAATGGATGCCAACGCCAGACATGCAGCCTGGCGAGAGTGCAAATTGCGCTTGGTTTTAATCGTCTGGATTAGAAGCTTTGCCGAATCCTCGTCCCGCATGCCTCCAAGGCCCAGAGCGCCAAGGACTCTGCTGCCCGGTTTATCCGATTCAAGCAGCCGTCGGAAAAGCACGGCGACCGAATCCTCCTTCGCGGCGGAGAGAGCGTGAACTGTCCGCAATCGAAGTCCATAGGGGCGATTTGGATCGGACACCAGCGCGGCAAGGCGACGCAGGACATCCGCTCTCCAGGGTGCTTTTTTCTGTGCATCAGGTAGGCAGCGCGCTAAGGTCAGGAGAGGCAGCTCCAAGGGATCATCCTTGATCTGCAGATACCGCCCGCTGATGGCGGATATATCCCCAACCGCAGCCAGGTACCCAAGCGTAAGGTCTGCTGGTGACCATCCGATTTCAAGTGAATCTGGAGCAGAGCCGTTGTCTGCAATTTCTCGAGCGGCGAGGTATGCGCCGACATTGGGCTGTGAGAAGGTCAGACGATTCCCAGCATGGCGAGTGAGAATCCCCGCATCAACCATTTCATTGATGGGTGTACCACGGCGGATTGAGCGTTCTGAAAGAATCCCCGTCTGGCTTTGGATCCAGTTGAGAGCTGTCGTCATGGTTGATTTGATCTCGCCCGCTGAGAGCATGCGGTCGACATAAGCTTCCATGCTATCGATGATGCGATCTCCACGCACATCGCCAACGTATGAAGCCCAGGTTTGTAATGTGATTTCCAAAGGTGACCAGCCTCGGAATGTGTTCGTGAGCCAACCCGATATCAAGGCAGGATCGATGTCCGCAAGCCGGCGCTTGGGCAGCAAAGGGGCGATATGAGTCTGCCAGGCTTCAGCCCATTTGCGCATGAATACGCTTTGATCGTGCGCTGTCCACGGTGCAAGTTGAACGGGAACCAGACCAGCCCGCGTGAGGCCGTCGAAGTACATGACCGGTCCCGCGGCAACAATCAGGTTTCCAGGATATTTGTCTACCAAGCATTCAAGCCAGGTTGAGACAGAAGGGATTTCCTTGTTTGTGAATTCATCCAGTCCATCGAGAAGCAGAAGAGCACGACCGCGCTTAAATTCACTCTGAAGTTGGCCCGGGAGCCGGGAGGCGGCTGCGCTGGAAACAGATTCCTGGACGGCGGTTACGATTGGCTTGAGGGGATCTTTTTCCGAAGATCGGTCGAGAATGAGAGCTGCAGCGTGCAGGAAGACCGGTGTTAGCTCTGCGGCAGGACCAACTTCTGGATCTCTGATCGCGGAGCGGATGGCGAGATACGCGAGCGCAGTTGTTTTGCCAGCTCCTGGCCATCCGGTGATGAGGATGTTTGTCTTTGAGGATAAGGCATGTCCAATACTGATGGTCGGTGCCTGATAGATGCCAGATAAGTAATTCCAATCGGGCAGAGTTGGCAAGATAGAAAGTGTATTTTCAGGAGCAGCCCCCTCTTTCTCTGGATCCTGCGCGATCGGAGGGGCGAGCAGCCGGGGTGGAACGAGGATTTCCTCGAGGGAGAAGATCGCTTGGGTAACGTGCATCGATTGAGCCTTGGCGATTAGATCGGCTCGGTATCGATCTGCCGAGACCCTTTTCTGACGACTTCCCTTTTCTTGAGAACGCCCCTCGAACCAACCGGAGATCTCATTTCGAATAGGCTCCAGCTTGAAATAAAAGAAGGCACCGAGTATGCCGAGCACGATGCCGAAGATGAATTCGCCTATGTCGAAGTAGTTACCAAACAATCTAACGTATAAATTACGAATGATATTAATCATTAATGATCATCCTGCATAAAGTATGCGACCGCATTGATCACAATATACCAATGTGTTGCCGCTGCGGATATCTTGTTCCTTTGACCGTGCAAGGTCCAAGCCACAAACACCACAGCTGCCGTCGGTAAGGAGAGCCAGCGCAACCCCGCCGAAACGCTGCCGGTATTTTTCGTAGATCTTCAGGTCCTCTGCGTTGATGTTGCTGAGGGCGGCTTCCCTTTCGGTCTTGTTGCGCTCAATCATAGAGAGCAGATCAAGACGATCTGCGGCCAGGAGCTCGTTCTCGCCACTCTTTCTGGCGACAAGTTCAGTCAGTTTTTGACTTGCCAGGTCATGCTTGAGCTCGGCTTCTTCGAGGGCAACCATTGCCTCGAGCAGGCGGTCCTCCAGCGTATCGAGATAACGTTTCAGTGATTCGGATTCCAGCTGTAAATCCTCGAGCTCTTTGGGATTGGTGACGCTCCCGCCGTACAGCGCTTTCTGTGTATCCTCGATCTTGGCGCGTTGCGATCCTACTGCGTGGTCGGCGCTTGAGTTTGCCAGCCTTGCTTCGGCTAACTGTTCTTCCTTACTCTCTAAATCCGAGCGCGCTGCTTTAACCTCATCGTCATCCGCCAGCCGTATGTCAATTTCTGCGATGCGTTCGTGGCTGCGGTTGATTTCGAGGTCCAGTTCTTGTAATCGGAATAAATTTGATACCCGGCTCATAAAGCGATTATAGATGTTTCACGGTCGTCACCGCAAGGTACGGATGGCATACTGCGCTGGCCGAGTGAGACAATGTTTAGGGATGAAGGAAGGGAATAATGTTGGATATCCATGGGAACTCGTGAATTTCGCGGTGAGCTGCCCCTAAGTCTGCGCAGTTTTCCGCACGAAGACGCAAAGAAAAACCCCCGACCCTTGCGAGGCGGGGGGGGCTAGATATCAGGTTTGAAGTGATGCTCCTCACTCCGACGCAACTATGGTCCAAATGTACGTGCTAGCGCCATTATCCTGATATAGCATGTAATCCCAGGTAAGCCCCTCAGGTAACGGCGGCAAAGGTCCATCCTCAGGCCATGTTGGAATTCTTTCTCCAAGCATTGGTTCTAAGGCCAACCAATCCTCAACGGATTGAATATGCCTACAATCAGAGGTTCCACTTCCATCTCCTTTTGGTCGACAGAAATGAAAGTCTTCGGGCCAATCAGCCTTCGATGCGAATGCAATTGTTGGCTCAACCGGAGAGGGAGTGGCACATCCGATAATCAAGCTTGAACATATAAGCACCCAGACCCAACTCTTCATTTTGCTTCTCTCCTAGCTAGAATTAATACGCCCAACCTCGGCTGAGGTCGGGCACGATAACAAATGGGATGAGTTCCCGTTTCGATGTTGGCGTGTGAAGCACTTCACAAAATACAGTACATGTGGTTGCACTTCAATAGAACAAACAATCGCCCCCAACCAGAGGGGGCTGGCTGAGAAAAGAAAAATCCCCGACCCTTGCGAGGCGGGGATTGTATATGCGATCTGTGCTTGTCTTACCCTGGCGCATGATCAACGGCAGGAACACCTAGTTTAGGAACTTTGATTTGATAACGGCTCGGCGTCGATTGGCTCAATATAAATCGAATAAAAAGCAAACGATGAGTCGCCGGAAAACTCTAAGCCCGGAAAATCGGGGTAGTAACAGGACCAGTATTGCGGGGGGCAAGTTGATTGCCACCACCACACTGATAACCAGACATCGTAGCCACCAATGACCGTATTTTCTGCGTAATACTGAGCCCAAACAGTCTGCCACTCGCCGCCATAAGCGAATTTTTGGTCCGGTTCCCCGGATAAGTTCGTGTGGACGGATTTGTTGTAAGCTTCATTCTCCTGGCGTAGTTGAGCCATAAACCCACTTGGTAGAACCCTATCAAGAACCTTGAACTTTTTTTCCATGTGCTCCAATCTGACAGACGGGGATGTGTCGTGGAGAACTTGCAGCTCAAAACTGTGATTCTCCCATGTTGTAACAGTCTCGTACCCACTTTCCTTAACCCAGTCAAAGCCACTTACCCCATCTTCGTTAGTGAAGGGGTAGCGCCTATATCCTGCATCTCTTAGGGCTCCCTCAATATCACCAATTGCTACCGGATTCCAACTTGGCCTAGGCGTGGGGGTTGGATTTGGTGTGTTTGTAGGAATTGGGGTATTTGTGTTAGTGGGGGGTGGAGGAGTCTCAGTTTCTGGAGGAGATGTCGCTGTGATTACCACGACCACCTGTTCTGTAACAGTACATGCTCCTAACAGGATTGCCAGTAGGACAATAAGCACTTTCTTCATCGTAGTCCCTCACCTCGATATGCAGGAAGCCGAATAAACTCCTGTAGTTGGGCATTCGGTAACAGTATAGGGGATTGTGCAGCCCCGACATCCAGTTGTTCAGACAAGCACGAATATAATATCGGAATATCCGAAAAGCTTCAAGAATATAAACGATCGCCACTAATAAAAGGGGGACCGCTTTGAGCCTTGACTGCTGGTGCTAATCCACCTCTAATCCTAGATCTCCCCCGTCAGGATATTTCATACTTATCAAGATGCCACATACCGTTACCCGCACTGATTCTTGGGAGGTGAAATGCGAAGGGAAAATCCTAACGGCGAGGATAGATACTTGAAGGTTGTCACCGCAAGGTACGGATGGCATACTGCGCTGGCTCGACGTACAATGTTTGGCGATGAAGATGCCTAAATCATGGAAAGGCGCCGCCGGCTGGATCTTAGCCGCGCTGGCGCTCAGCCTGATCCCAACGATCTTCGCCTATTCTACAGCCCCGCAAGGGACGGTCTTCACTGGGTTCCTGCTAAATCCGCTCGACGGTTTCTCCTATCTCGCCAAAATGAAGCAGGGCGCAGACGGCTCCTGGCTGTTCTCTCTGCCCTACGCCGCGGAGCCGGGACCAGGCACCTTCCTCTTTGTCTACCACCTGTTTCTTGGGCATCTCTCGCGTTGGACCGGAATCTCCACGATCGTCATCTTTCACGCTGTCAGGATCATCGCCGCAGGTGTCATGTTCCTGCTGGTTTATCTGCTCTTCCATACGACGCTGCTAGAGAAAAACGCGCGGCGCAGTGCGCTGCTGGTCACCCTCTTTGGGTCCGGTCTGGGTTGGTTGACAGCATCGCTGTTTAATCTACAGCCCAGCGACCTTGTCATTCCCGAATCGATCCCCTTTCTCATCGCCTACGGCAATGCCCATTTCCCGCTTGCCGCGGCCGCACTCCTGGGAGGGATTCTGGTCCTTCTCCTGCTGCAAGATCGACCCGGACTTCGGCTGGCACTTGCCCTTCTATGCGGGACGATCATCGGGGCGGTGCTGCCTTTCTCCGCTCTGAGCCTTTTCGCGGTGTGTTTCGCCTGGTACCTCTGGGAGGCGACCCTGCATTTTCGGAAGATCGGCGCACCCGCATTCAAGCAATGGGTGATCCCCAACCTCGCCCCGATCCTGGGCTTGGTTGTTGGAGCAGCCCCATGGCTCCTCTATGATTTCTGGGTAAGTCGAGCCCATCCAGTAGTCTCAGCCTGGAACCTCCAAAACCAGACGCTCTCTCCGCCGCCCTTGAACTATCTCATAGGGTATGGTTTGGTTTTAATCCTTGCGTTGGTGGGGATCTGGCGTACGAAACCCGCACGGACGAAAGAGGGGCGCCTGCTGTTATCTTGGCTTTTGACCGGCGTGATCCTGCTGTACATCCCTATCCCGTTTCAAAGGCGTTTATCGCTCGGTCTCTTCTTTCCCATGGCGGCGTTAGCGGGGCTTGGATGGCATTCACTCGCTTCGAAGCTTTCCCGCTCACGTCTTCTAACGTCGATCTTCATTTTGCTCGTCCTACCCTCCAACCTGCTCGTCGTGTCAGCCGGGTTGCTCGGTGTAACACAGGGCCAGCCAGCCGTAGTCCATTACGCGGATGAACTAACGGCGTACCAGTGGACGGCAGAGAATCTGCCGCAGGGGTCGCTCATTCTGGCAGCGCCGGAGACGGGAAATCGCATACCTGCGTTCGCCCCCGTGCGTGTTCTATACGGTCATCCCTTCGAAACGCCAAACGCGGATCTTCAAAAACAAAAGGTGGAAGAGCTCTTCAGCACCGGAGCTACTGCATCTTCAAGCATGCAAATGCTGTTCGATGAAGGGGTTGAATATGTCTTCTACGGTCCACGCGAGCAGGAGATCGGGAGCCCAGCATGGATTCCGGATCTGGAGCTGATCGGTGATTTTGGCCAGGTTAGACTCTACAAGGTTAGTTCCCAATGAGCACAAAATCGCGAGAGTGGATGCTGGCCCTTGTCGTGATGGGGATCGCCGGCGCGCTGTGGATCCTGCCGCTCACATTGCGGCCTCAGCATGTGCCGTTCTGGCCGGGTGCGGGTTTCAGCGATCTGCTGATTTCTCACTGGCCGAATGCCGTTTGGATTCATCAATCGATTGCTGAGTGGGGGCAGATCCCACTCTGGAATCCAAACATCCTATCCGGCATTCCTTTCGCGGCGGACCCGCTTTCCGGTCTCTGGTATCCTCCAAATTGGCTGGCGGTGGCTTTTCCTAGTGCAATCGCTTTTAACACCCTCTTCTGGGTGCATCTCACATGGGCGGGTTTGGGGGCTTGGGCGCTTGCCCGAGAGGAGGGGTTGAGCAAGTGGGGGGCTGTACTCGTAGGCATTGTGTTTGGAGGTGCGCCGAAGTTCGTCGCCCACATTGCCCTTGGGCATGTCGGGCTGGTTAGTGCGGTTAGCTGGACCCCCTGGGCTCTCCTGCTTACGGTAAAGACCCTGCGTCAGATCCGAACCGAGGGTAGGTGGCTTAGATGGAGCGCCCTGGCGGGGGCGGTTCTGGGTCTCGTTTTCCGTGCCGATCCGCGCTGGCTGATCCCTTTGATCGGGCTTGCTGTGGCGTATGGACTACGCAGCACGTTGCGGGACCGGCAAACTGAACCGGAGAACTTGCGTAAGATCGCGCTTGCTGCAGTGGTTGCAGGAATATTTACGGCAGCGATCGCCGCGTGTTTGGGTCTGCCGTTGTGGGAATTCTTGCGCGAATCCACCCGCAGCGGCATCAGTGCGAGCGAACGGGCGCTCTTCTCGCTCCCGCTCGAAGGGCTGCTAGGGACAATCTCAATTCTGGATTACACGCCCGAATGGCTGGCGTATTTTGGCGCAAGCGTTTTGGTCATCTCCATCCTGGCGATCCTCAATACAGACCGTCGCCCCTGGTTCTGGATCGGCGTGCCGGTTTTCTCAACCATTCTCGCGCTGGGACCTGCAACCCCGCTTTTTAACCTCATAAGCGCCATCCCTGGGGCGGATGTCCTCCGCGTACCTGCCCGTTTCCTTTTTCTCAGCGCGCTCGGCTGGGCTTTCCTCGCTGGTTACGGTCTCGATACTCTGATTTCCTACAATGACGTTATTAAGACCAGGGCCGTGAAGATCTGGCTGTTTGTGATAACAAGCATCATCCTGGCGGTAAATATCGGGGTAGCGATCATCGGCGGGGTGAACTCAATTCGTCAACTTGGCCCCGTGATTATGGCATTCCTTGCATTCGCGCTAATAAGCACCTTCATTTCCGGCAGGATCTCTCTACGGAAGATCATCCCCCTGGTTCTCGGTGTTGTGGCCATCGACCTTCTCTGGGTCAATATCGGGCTTATCGAGCCGAAATCGACGAAAATTATCCTTTCAGACCGTTCCGGTGTGGTCAGTTCTCTCCAATCGGATCATGGCGCATCCCGTGTATTTTCCCCATCTTACAGCGTGCCCCAGCCTCAGGCCGTATTAAACGGTGTGGAACTCGCCGATGGGGTTAACCCGTTGCAGCTTTCAGCCTATCGTGATTACATGGAAGCCGCGGTGGGGTTGGATGCTGGAGCCTATGATGTCACCTTGCCATCCTTCCCGGATGGCAATCCCAGCACTCCGTGGGGCTTCCAGGTGGATGAAGATGCGCTCAGTCGGCTAAACGTCGAATGGATCGCCGCAGAGTACCCTCTTGAAGATGACTCGCTCAACTCTTTGGGGATCGTCGACGGCGTCTATCTCTACCGGCTCGAGGGATCGAGAACCAGGGCATGGATGGAAAGGGAGCGTGCTGATACCAACCAGGACTGGCAGTCGATCACAATCACACAGTGGACACCGAACTGGATCCGACTTCAGGCGGCCGGTCCGGGGGTCGTGGTTTTAAGTGAAGTAGCATACCCTGGCTGGCGAGTGCTCGTCGATGGAGAACCGTCTGCGCTCACAACGGTGAATGGCTTGTTTCGAGCTGTTGAATTAGATTCAGGAGAACACGAAGTCATCTTCCAGTTCTATCCGACAACCCTTATATGGGGGATCGCGATTTCCGGTCTTGGATTGCTCCTCCTGCTATATCTATGGTTCAGGCGATGAAGAGACAAGAACGAATCTGGTGCCTATGGTATGGGGTGATCCTGGCCGGGATCACGACGCTCCCTTATCTGATCGGGATGGCTGTTCAAGGGGACGAATGGCATTTCACGGGTTTTGTGTTCGGTGTCGAAGATGGAAATTCCTACATCGCGAAAATGCTCCTGGGACAGATAGGGGATTGGTTGTTCCGCACCCCGTATAGCACAGAAATCCAAAAAGGCGTTGTTGCCTTTCTCCCATACTTACTGCTCGGGAAAGTGGCTGCCCCTCCCGAATTGCACTTGCAACTCGTCGTGCTGTTTCATATCTTTCGGGTACTCAGCATACCCTTCACCGTCTGGGTGATATACCAATTTATCAGCATTTATCTCGAGGACCTCCGCTGGCGGAGGTGGGCGACGATCCTGGCAACGATCGGCGGCGGGTTGGGGTGGGTGATACTCTCAACGGGTGGGAGCGGTTGGCTGGGGAGTCTGCCGCTGGAGTGGATCTCACCTGAATCGTTTGGGTTTCTCGCATACTACGGATTGCCGCATCTCATCCTCGCCCGTGGGCTTCTTTTTCTGGCAGTGATCCTTTTTCTGCGTGCCGAGGACAGCCCAAAGTGGGCATGGCTTGGAGGAGGCGTGATTTTGCTACTCCTTCTGGTCCAGCCTCTATCCGTACTCACGCTCGCCGCAGTGATCGGAGCGTATAATCTTCTGGTCCTTATGAATGGTCTATTGCAGAAAAAGATTCAGATCTACCGACCTATCTTTTTCAACAGCTTACGAATAATGGTCCCGCCGCTGCCATTATTTGCTTACTTCGTTTATTCCTTCTCGACCGACCCTTATTTAACAGCGTGGACAGGACAGAATCAGATTCTCTCGCCTCATCCATTTCATTATCTCCTGGCCTATGGTTTGATGATCCCTTTTTTGATTGTGCCTTTCCGAAAGAGGGTATGGAAAATCCACTCCCAATGGCTCTTACCGATCGGATGGCTGGCGGCAGGTTTATTGTTGGCATACTTTCCCCACAATCTGCAGCGCCGCCTTCCGGAGGGGATCTGGGTTGCGATCATCACGCTTTCTGTGCTGGGGATGGCGGAGTTATGGCGCCGCCGCCCATGGGGCCAAATATTCGTAAGCGTCTTCATGGCGTGCGCCCTCATTTCAAGCGCTCTTCTCTTGATCGGCGGCACGCAAGCAGTAGCCGAACCGCATCTCCCCATTTTTAGACCCGATGGGGAGGTGAGAGCCTTCGAAGAATTGGAGAGGATCTCGCCGCGGGATAGTATCATCCTGGCATCCTATAACACTGGGAACGCGCTGCCGGCATGGGTCTCGGGGCGGGTCCTCATTGGGCATGGTCCGGAAAGCGTAAACCTGGATGAGTTGTTGTCTATGGTTTCGGCGTTCTTTGGCGAGGGGTTGGATGATATTCAGCGCGAGAAGTTTTTGGATGAGCAACAGGTTGACTTTGTCTTCTATGGACCTTTAGAGCGCGAGTTGGGGCAGTGGGATCCTGATTCATCATCCGGTTTGGTCCGTCGCTACATCGAAAATGGATATCGTATCTACGAGGTTTCATTATCGCCGTGAAAATCCAGCGCAATCATCTGGTTTGGATCTTGATCGTCAGCGGACCGATCCTACTCTTTGGACCGATGCTCGTCAGAGGTGAAGTCCTGTACTGGGGCACGCCGATGCTCCAGTTCGTTCCGTGGCATCAGTTTGCGCTTGATGTGCTCAAGTCGGGCCATCTTCCGCTCTGGAACCCACTACTCGGGATGGGCGCTCCGCTGCTCGCGAATTACCAATCTGCTCTACTTTATCCCCCGAATCTACTGCTCTTCATCTTCGGACCGGAGTACGGGCATGGCGTTCTCGTAACGCTTCATCTCATTTGGGCGGGGATTGGGATGGCTTTGCTTGTGCGGCGTCTTGGATTAGGACACCTCTCTCAGGTTATCGCCGGTTTGAGTTACAGCCTCTCGGGTTACCTGGTTGCGAGGACCTGGTTCATCAGCATAAACCACGCGGCGGCATGGCTGCCCTGGATCATCTACGCGACGGACAGGCTACTTGAATCTGTGTCCCGTAAGAATCTCCGTCAACTTTATCCAACAGTCTTCCTTTTGGCGGTCGCCTTTGGTTTCCAGTGGTTGGCGGGACATGCGCAAACTGCTTGGTACAGCCTGTGTTTGAGTGTGGCCTGGTTTATTTGGCGCGCATTTTCTCTCCATGCATGGCGAGATAGACTTCGAGCTGCGACTGCGTTTCTCTCGGCCGGCGTCCTGGGTTTCGTTTTGACAGCCGTCCAATTGCTTCCAACCTTGGAGTATTTATTAAACACCCCGCGTGCGACGACCGTTGATCCTGAATTGGCAATGACATATTCGTTCTGGCCTTGGCGCGCTCTCGGTCTTCTGTTGCCTGACTTATTCGGGAATCCCGCCAGGGGGAATTACTGGGGGTATGCTAATTTCTGGGAGGATGCGATCTATATTGGCGTCATTCCCCTTATTTTCGCAATAGTCGGTATCGTGGCGAGCCTGCGAGGTAGAGCTTCACGTTCCGGCATGGGGAGATTTCTCACGCTTGTATCCGTTGTGACTGTATTCCTCGCATTGGGTAAGAACACGCCTGTCTTCCCATTCCTATTTGAAACTGTACCCACCTTTGACCTGTTCCACGCACCCGCGCGCTGGAATCTGCTCTTGGTATTCTCGCTTGCCCTCCTGGCTGCGATGGGCGCGGATCGATGGAGAACCCCTTCTGGTCGAGCACTCTACTGGGTCCGCCTTGGGACGGCAGGTGCGGCGACCATCGGTCTGGCGGGATATTTTGGGGCGCGCTGGATGGGAGACATTGAGCCGACCTTGGTCCGTGCATTTGCGATCGCCGGTGTCGGTCTAGTAATTACCGGATTGCTTACACTCTTTGTCGACAAATCCCGGGTGAGATTAACAATGCTTCTTGCCGGAGGGATTCTACTGATTGACTTACTCATCGCCGGAAGCGGCTTGAACCCTTCAATTTCACAGGGGGTATATGAAAGAGATGAAGCATCCGTTGCCATGTTCGGCCGTACCCACCGTCTGTATATGACTGCTGACCTGGAGTATGCGCTGAAATTCTCTCAGACCCACCGCTTCGATACATTTGACCCTGGTATTGACTGGCGGGTCGTCCGTGACATCGGCTTACCGAACACAACCTCGCTAGACAGCGTACCCTCGGCGAATAACTTCGACCCCTTTGTCCCAGACAGGTATCAGCTATGGATTGATGTTCTCGAAACCCTTCCCTCGACGGATCAGCAGCGACTCTTCCAGTTGATGGATGTCGGTTGGCTGGCGTCAGATGTTTCCGGGGATCTACAGGCGGTTCGCTACGAACCCATTGAGGACCCAGCCCGGGTGAGGCTGATCCCGAATGCCGTTTCTACCTCAAGCGCTGATGAAGCGCTTGAACTAGTCATTGATCCATACTTCAATCTGGATGAACAGGTCGTCCTTGAGACAAGCTCTGCATCCATCCCTCAAGGGGGGAGAGGTGGCACCTATCGCATCCTTGAAGAGCAGGATCCGAATCGGGTTGAGATCGAGGTGAAAACGCCAGGCGGCACCTGGCTTGTCCTTTCAGATGTTATGTATCCCGGTTGGCGTGTTCATGTGGATGGCGCAGAAACTGAGCTCTACCATGCAAATTATCTATTCCGTGGAGTATGGGTGCCGCAGGGCACTCATGAGGTGAACTTCTCTTATCAACCATGCTCATTCTGGGTTGGAGGAGCAGTGAGTCTTCCCACCTTGGTTCTCGTATTGTTTTTCTATATCCGATGGCGCAACGAGTAAAAACGTTTTGGCCTGCAGCCTTCACACTCATCATCTCCGGCGCCTATATCCTATGGCGCCTGACCTTGGTCAATATGGACGCCGCTGCCTTGGCGGAGATCGGCACTCGTTACGCCGAACTCAAACCGGATGGAAGCCCTGGATACGACGGACAATTTGCTCTATATGTAGCGCGCAACCCGAACCCGCAGAGCGTCGTCGAGCATCTTGATGTTCCTGCCTATCGTTATCAACGCATTCTCTACCCGGTCCTGGCACGTACCCTTGTTGGAGGTAGCCAAGCTCTCATCCCCTGGTCTCTTTTACTCCTGAACCTCGGCGCTCTTGTTGTGGCTACAGGGCTGCTTGCCACAATCATTGTCGAGCAGGGTTACCCCTCGCACTATGCGCTGATCTATGGGTTATGGGTGGGTCTTGTGGCCGCGGTGGGGTTGGATCTTCATGAACCCCTAGCGTATGGATTGGTGATCCTCGGGTGGTTCTGGCGTTTTCGAAAACGACCTGTATTGGGAGCAGTGGCCTTGGGTTTGGCGCTGTTTGCAAAAGAGACGACACTGCTTTTCTGGGTCGCAGCTTTGGTCAGTGACATTGTACAGCGCGGGTCGAAAGCGTCTAAATGGACATTGCTGGCAGGTGGAGCGCTGTTTGCCCTCTGGCAAGTGTGGTTGTGGTGGACATTTGGGGCACCAGGGATCGGCAGCGGCGGTGATATGGCTACGGGGTTTGAGTGGATCCCATTGATGGGATTGCTGCGCATCGGTACGGAAAGCCTTCCAGCGCTGGGTTTATTCCTGGTCATTCTCGGGCCGTCCATTGTTTTTCCAACGATTTGGGGTATAGCTATTTCGGCGAAAGCTCTCTGGGATGGAGCAAAAAGCGAGACTGTAATGGCGTTGTTCACAAACAGCCTGGCTCTTCTTTTTATCCCATTCTCAACTTTCAGAGAACCTTTGGGCATTGTACGCGTAGCGACTGGTCTCGTGCTGGCATTGGTCCTTTTCTCAGTGCAACATAAACTCAGAAAACCTTTGAACTACGCGATGTTCTGGATTGCAATGCTTGTGATTTTGCTAAACTCTTAGATTCGATAATCGTATAATTAGCGCAGACGAAGGTAGAGGCAGGCAATCATTTGCAGGAACAAGGTAAAATCGAAACGCATTTTACTGCAGGACCATCTTCCTAACCTTGCAGAGGAGAATTCATGGCTGAGATACAAGACATCACCAATCAACTGCTCGAAAACGTCGAAAAGGTGATCGTAGGGAAAACAGATGCGATCTGCTTGACGATCACGGGATTACTTTGCCAGGGGCATATTCTCATCGAGGATGTTCCTGGGACGGGCAAGACGATGCTAGCCAAAAGTATCGCCCGATCGATTGGCGCCACATTCAATCGTATCCAATTTACCCCCGATATGCTTCCGAGCGACGTGACCGGAGTGTCGATTTTCAACCAGAAAACGAACGAATTCGAATACCGGCATGGACCGATCGTCGCTCAGATCGTTCTTACGGATGAGATCAATCGCGCTACGCCAAAAACACAAGCCGCACTGCTGGAGGCGATGGAGGAACATCAGGTTACAGTCGATGGAAAGACCTACCCATTGCCGGAGCCTTTCCTTGTTCTGGCAACGCAGAACCCGATTGAATATGAAGGGACGTTTCCACTACCCGAAGCCCAGATGGATCGCTTCCTCCTTCGGATCAGCCTGGGATACCCGGCGACGAATGATGAGGTACAAATGCTGTCGAATCAACAGCTCTACCACCCAATCGAGGGTCTGGAGAAAGTAATCGAAGTCGCCGATTTACTCAAAGCGCAGGAGGCTGTGAAGCGCGTGACGATTACAGACGAGATCAAGCGCTACATTGTGGAACTGGTCGAAACGACTCGCGCGCACGGTGAAATATATCTCGGAGCGAGCCCGCGCGGCAGTCTGGCGCTATTTCGCACCTCGCAGGCACGGGCAGCGATACTTGGTAGAGAATATGTACTACCGGATGATGTTAAGGCATTGGCTGTCCCCGCTCTCGCTCACCGGCTGATTGTCGGCTCCGCAGCACGTATCCGCGAGGTTGACGCAGTTGATATTATCGAGGAAGTTCTCGAGAAGGTCCCAGTGCCAGGGGGTGAGGTTGGTTGATGTTTTCCCGCGCACGGGTCATCCTCGCCCTTTTCGCTATCAGCCTTCTTGGGGCTAGAGTTACTGGGCGCGATCTTTTCTATAGCCTTTCATATCTCTGGGGAGGTTTGCTTCTAGTTGCCTTCATCTGGTCGTGGACAACACTGAGAGGCGTGACGATTGTCCGAGAGCCTCGCTCAAACCGCGCTCAGGTAGGTCAGCTTTTCATCGAGCGCTTCACCCTTTCCAACCTAAGCCGAATCCCCAAGCTATGGGTGGAGACGAAGGATACATCCGACCTTCCGGGTTTCAGAGTTACCACCGTGGCGATTGGATTGGGGTTGGGAGACACATCTGATGTCGGCGTGCATCAAGCGGTGACGGTGGCTTCCGGGTTTGGACAAGGCCAAACGAGGCGCTGGCTGTCGAGGACACTTTGCACACGCCGAGGCCGCTACCGCTTGGGACCGATGACACTGAGGTCAAGTGATCCTTTCGGAATCTTCCCGCGCGTGCGTGAAATACCCGCTGCTCATCACGTTGTCGTATTACCGATGATAGTACCGCTGGAGGGATTCCCAATCCCAAGTGGACGACTGCCCGGGGGTGAGGCGTTGAGGCGTCGTACACATCAGATCACTCCGAACGCGTCCGGTGTGCGGGATTATGTGCCTGGTGATAGCTTCAGCAGGATTCACTGGCGATCAACAGCACGTCTTCGGAGGCTGATCGTAAAGGAATTTGAACTCGATCCGCTAGCCGAAATTTGGATCATCGTCGATGCTGCGCTGAGCCCGCATTTTGAACTCCAGAAGCCCGACGAGCGCACAAAGGTGATGGATAAAGGTGTATTTCAGCTTCCACCTTCAACTATCGAGTACGGGGTAACGGCTGCAGCCTCACTGGCGATGCATTTCTTGCAGCGCAATCGGGCTGTAGGGTTCATCGCTTATGGTGCAGCGCGCCAGGTAATTCAGCCCGAGCCCGGCGAGGCACAACGCTTACGGCTTCTGGAGTCCTTGGCAGTATTGAATGCTGAGGGGAACAATTCCTTGTTAGATGTGCTAAAAATCGAAGGTCCAAGAATCCCTCAGGGAGCCACTGCAATTTTCATTACACCATCGGTCAGCACCGACATGCTTGCAGGTATCCGCAGACTGCGGCATACAGGACGCCAGCCTGTGCTGGTACTGCTTGACGCAGCCAGTTTCGGTGGACCCGAAGGCTCGCATACAATTGCCGAAGCGGCCCGTCGGTCGGGGATAACAACTCAAGTTCTAGCTTATGGTGATGACCTCGGTGAGGTCTTAGGATCCCCAACTCGACATCTTCGCGCTCCGCGAATAGCTTGATCGAATCAAAAGCTCAGGAAGAGAGATAGGATGCGGCGGACTATATTGTTGATCGTAGTTTTCATCGCGGGGATGACCACGCTTGGCATCGAACTCACTGCTTCGCGCCTATTGGGTAATGTCTACGGGACAAGCAACATCGTGTGGGCAAACATTATCGGCCTCATCCTTGTATACCTCACCGCGGGGTACTTTCTAGGAGGGCGCTGGGCCGACCGCTGGCCGTATCCAACACCCTTTTACCGGCTGGTTCTCTGGGCCTCCTTCACCGCAGGATTGGTTCCGATCATTGCTCGCCCTGTCTTGCTAAGAGCGGCGATGGCAGTCGAGCATTTAGAAACCGGACTTATGCTGGGGTCGTTTCTTTCGATCCTCGTACTTTTCTGTGTACCTATCACACTGTTAGGATGCATTTCCCCATATGCTATTCGCCTTTCTATCGAGAATGCGGACCATGCCGGCCGCGTTTCAGGTAAGATCTACGCCCTCTCGACAATGGGCTCGATACTTGGAACTTTTATGCCGGTCCTCTTTCTGATTCCAACCATTGGAACGGCGCGAACATTCCTTGTTTTTAGTTTCGCGCTCATGGCTGTTTCCTATCTTGGATTGGGATTGCATGATTGCCGCCAGGCGCTCATCTACTTGTGGATGCCGATTGTCTTAGCGGGCTTGGCGTTTTTTTCGCTTGACGGTCCGATAAAGGCGAGTTCGGGTCAAATATATGAAGCTGAATCCGCGTACAACTATATCCAGGTGGTCGAAAGAGATGGAGTTCGTGAGCTGTTGTTGAATGAGGGGCAGGGGATCCATTCGGTATATGCACCCGACCTGACTGCCACATACGGTACATGGGATTATTTCTTGGCCGCGCCATATTTCAATCCGCCGGGTGAGGATACGGAAGTTCGAAGGCTGGGTTTAATCGGTCTGGCAGCCGGAACGATCTCGAAACTCTACAGCGAGGTTGTTGGTCCGGTACCCATCGATGGTTGGGAAATCGATCCGGAGATCGTAGAGGTGGGACGTTCCTTGTTTGATATGACGGAGCCCAATCTCAATCCGATCGTCGCGGATGGCCGTTGGGGACTTATGCATAGTCCACATCTTTATACGGTAATCGGGATCGACGCCTACCGGCTTCCGTATATCCCCTGGCACCTGACGACGCGTGAATTCTTCGAAGAAGTCCGGGCACACCTTGAACCAAACGGTGTGGTTGTGATAAACATCGGGAGGACACTAGATGACCGGCGCTTGATCGAAGCATTTTCAGGAACGATGGGTGTCGTTTTCCCAAGTGTTCACGTCGTGGATGTACCCTATACATTCAATACTATCGTGTTTGCGACCGTGATGGAAACGGGGCCCGAGAACCTTGTCGCTAATGAACTCGCTCTGGTGACAAAGGAGACGCATCCCCTGCTGTTAGATATTCTGCATCGGACGATCCAAAATATGCAGCCTACACCTGTTTCCAGTATTGTTTTCACAGATGACTTGGCACCGATCGAGCAAATTACCAATTCCATCGCCCTACGCTTCATCTTCGAGGGAAGCGTGGAAAGCCTTCGTTGAGGAGACGCGAATGAACTCCGTGAAACAATCCATGCTATCCAGATTGATTTACCGGCTTATCCAAGCTCTTCTCCCGATTGTCATTATCCTGGCGAGCGTGCGCCTGGTCCTTTACACGGCTGATGTTTGGGTCAAAGTTGAATACCGTATGCCAGGATTTCCCTCGGATCTTTATGGTTTCAGCATGGAGGATCGGATCTACTGGTCATCCATCGATATCGACTACCTGTTAAGCGATGCAAGAATTAACTACTTCGACAATTTCACGCTCGATGATGGTTCGCCCATGCACAATGAGCGTGAACTCAAGCATATGGAGGATGTAAAAGAATTGCTCGAAACGGTGTGGAAGGTGTGGGGTTCAGGAATCTTCTTTTTGCTCAGCCTCGCCGCGGTGCTGTGGTGGCTGGATGGCCGAGCTATCGCTCTTCGAGCGGTGATCGCCGGTTCAAAACTGACGGTCCTGCTGATGATCTTTCTTGTTATTTTTCTGTTGGTCGCATTTGGTGTTCTGTTCGTTGGATTCCACCGCATCTTTTTTGAGGGCAGCACGTGGCTTTTTCCGCTCTCCGACACCTTCATCCGGCTCTACCCTGAACGATTCTGGCGTGACATTTTTGCACTCCTCGCTGGCATCACGGTGCTTCTTTCGGGGTTGATTGGCGGCATCGCGCGATGGGGATTGCGGGTAAAATAACGCAGGAATTCTTCAAGTGCAGCAGGATGCATGGGAATCAATAAACCCTCCCGCTTAACGGGAGGGTAGTTCTTCTAGAAACGAGATTCTTCATCGCTTTAGCTCCTCAGAATGACGGTTAGATGGAGGAGCCTGGCTTATCATGCTCGTCGGTGGACTACGCTCCGAATTTACGTAACCTTCTTGCATGAGCCATCAGCAGGGGCATGATGTCAGTGCCAGGGAATGTTCCCAAGCCTCCCAACTGGCAAGATCGCTCACCAAAGGTGTCCTGTGAGTCCATTCTAGCTGTTTCTGGTGCCCACAACAGGAACGGGACTGGATGCCAGGAGTGAGACTTGAGTTTAGCTGGGGTGGAGTGATCTCCGGTCACTGCAAGAACATCGGGGTTGAGGTTAAGCAGCACCGGCAGCGCATTATCCACGTCTTCAATGACTTTAGCTTTCTTTTGGATGTCCCCATCTTCCCCGCTGGAATCGGTCTTCTTGATATGAATAAAGAAGAAGTCGAACGCATTCCACTGACTCGCCGCCGTCTCAAATTCCTGTTCAGGAGAGTCGCCGTCGAAGGGGATTACATCCATGCCCACCAGGCGGGAGACGCCGCGATACATTGGATATACTGCGATACTGGCAGAGCGGAGCCCATAGATTTCAGTGAACTGGGGCAAGCGAGGATCGCTTGAAAAACCGCGCAATGTCAATCCGTTCGCTTTCTTCTCAGTAGATAGCACTTCACCAGCCCGTTCGATCCAACGATTGAAATACTCCGCGGCTTTCTCCGAGGTGGGCTTTTCGGCACGGGCGGAGAGCGGCGGGATTCCGGTGGCTTGAGGGTCGGTATCGGCGATTTCGGGGTTAAGATCCGCGCCGCGCATCACAACCGCGAAGCGATATTCACGCACGTGCCGTACATCAAGCGATATTCCGGGGATCTCGATTTCATCAAGCTTCTGTACCAATGGTATTGCTTCGTCGGAGGAGATCCGACCGGCTCTGCGGTCGCTGATATTGCCGCTTGAATCCAATGTGCAAAAATTGCCCCGCGCGGCGATGTCTTCAATCCCAATCTCCATGCCAATCCCGGTGGCTTCCAGCACACCACGCCCAACATCGTATGCAAGTGGATCATATCCAAAGAGCGCCAGATGGGCTGGTCCCGATCCGGGAGTGATGCCCGGTCGGATCGGGATGAACTGACCAAGGGTTCCCTCTTTGGCGAGTCGATCTAAGTGCGGCGTTTTAGCTGCTTCCAGTGCTGAGTGACCACTTGGTTCAAGTGGTATGCCTCCCAGGCCATCCATGACAAGCAGAACAATCTTTGACGTATTCTTTTGCTGTAATTCCCGCATTAGCTTGAAATCTGCCATGAGCCTCACCCTCTGGTGACATGATAAAGCCCCGCGCTGGAACATCCGGGGGCTTTATTCATACATACCTCGTTATTATTTGATTCGGAGCTTCTCCCCTTTAGTTTCGAAGAGATGCATGTTATCCATGTTGAACACAACCTGAGCCTGATCCCCTGTTTTGTACTTCGTGCGCGGATCAATCCGCCCGACAAAGTTATCATCTCCAACGAGGAGGTAGGCGAAAATCTCGTTCCCCATGAGTTCGGTCACATCCACCTCAACTTCAACTGGCGCGGCCTCAATGCCGGGAGGTGTGAAGTCGGGATCATGGATGTCGTCGGGTCGGATACCAAATATAACTTCCTTCCCGGTGTGTGCCTGGTACATACTGGTTTTGCTGGCAGGTACGGGCACCTTGAATGTTCCCGCATCAACTATTAATTCGCCGTTCGCACGTTCGAGCTTGGCGTTAAAGAAATTCATCGCCGGTGACCCGATGAAACCCGCAACGAAGGCATTGTGAGGGAAATCATAGAGATTCTGCGGCGAATCGATCTGCTGTAGGATGCCGTCCTTCATCACGGCGATCCGTGTCGCCATGGTCATGGCCTCAACCTGATCGTGCGTGACGTAGATAAAAGTCGTTTCAAGGCGTTTATGCAGGCGGGAAATCTCAGCTCTCATCTGAACGCGCAACTTCGCATCAAGATTCGAAAGCGGCTCATCGAACAGAAACACCTTCGGTTCTCGCACGATTGCACGTCCAACCGCAACGCGCTGCCGCTGCCCACCAGAAAGCTGACGAGGTTTGCGGTCCAAGAGATGGTCGATGTCGAGAATATCGGCAGCATTTTGAACTCGCCGCTTGATATCTTCCTTGGGGGTTTTACGCAGCTTTAGACCGAAAGCCATATTGTCGTAGACGGACATGTGAGGGTAAAGTGCATAGGATTGGAAAACCATCGCAATATCACGATCTTTCGGTGCGACATCATTAACGACTCGATCTCCAATCCGTATCTCTCCCTCGGTGATCTCCTCCAGTCCAGCTAGCAACCGAAGGGCTGTTGTTTTTCCGCAGCCAGACGGCCCAACGAGCACGAGAAACTCCTTATCCTCAACTTGAATATCCATAGTATTTACAGCAATGACGTCTCCGAAGTGCTTACTTACTTTGTCGTACGTTACGCTGGCCATGGGCCGTCCTCCTTTTGTAGGGTATCGTGGCATTATTATACCCAAAAGAGTTCAATAGAATACTTGTCAACCCCATAATTCGTTGACGCTCCTCCACCCCTCTGGTATATTCGATGGTGTGAAATCAGGGACGGACAAATCGAGTTCAACCGGTCAGTCCAGGCAAGGTTGGCGGCTTCTTGTTCGCTGGCTTGAGCCTGGATTAGGTGTTAAGCGTTGGCTACCATTAATGGTCTTAGGCACCGCTCTTATCGGGCTGGGTGTTGCCGTTATCCTGCTCGATATATATTGGGCAAACCCAAATTCCCCTACGCTGGCGGCATTAAGCCTTCGTGTGGTTCCCCACTATCTTCGCGCTATTCTCCTTGGAGGCGTCGGAATCGTAATATTGGTTTATGCGGTTTTTCGCTTGAATCGAGTTCTGTTAGCGCCCTATGTCCGACAGGGTAAGCCCGTCGTTGAGGTTGTGTCAAACCATCGCCGTCTGGGGAGGGGACCGAAGATCGTAGTGATCGGCGGTGGAACGGGACTCTCAACCCTGCTGCGCGGCTTGAAGGTACATACCGCGAATCTCACCGCAATTGTATCTGTTGCCGATGATGGCGGTTCATCCGGTCGTCTCCGGCGGTCGCTGAACCTCCCCCCGCCGGGGGATATTCGTGCCTGTCTGGCAGCCTTGTCGGCAGATGAAGACTTACTTACCCAACTCTTTCAATACCGGTTCCGCAAGGGGGAGGAGCTTGATGGGCACTCCTTCGGGAATTTATTTATCGCTGCGCTATCCGGAGTCACAGGAAGTTTCCAGGAAGGGATCTTGGATGCTGGTCGTGTGTTAGGGATTCGCGGCCATGTTCTTCCTTCCACAGCGCAGGATATAATCCTAGTTGCCGATAAGGAGATGGCCTCAGCGGGTAAAGCTGTACGCGTTGAAGGGGAGAGTCACATCACGGAAGGTCTAGGCCGTATTCGTAGAGTACAGATTGAGCCAAGTGACCCCCGTGCCTACCCACTCACGCTGCAAGCGATTCTTAATGCGGATATGATCGTGATTGGACCGGGGAGTCTGTTCACAAGTGTACTTCCCAACCTGCTCATCCCGGAGATCACAAGTGCAATTCAGGCTAGCAAGGCCTTCAAAGTCTTCGTCTGCAATGTGGCAACACAATTGGGGGAGACGGACCATATGGATTGCTGTGACCACCTTGCAGCGATTGAGGCACATATCGAATCGAATCTCGTTGATCTTGTTGTCGTGAACAACAATCTGGATGTCAATCTACCAGACGGGATCGAGGCGGTAGATCCAACATTAGATGGATCCTGTCCTGTGCCACAATACGCGGCTGATCTGATCGATCGGACCAACCCCACACGTCATGATGAGCGTGTGTTAGCGGAAACACTAATCGCTTTACTTGAAGAGCGTACCGGACCGCTAGAGCTCTTGCCAATCGATGGGAATGGCTCGAACGGATATATTTAGCAGTAATCAAATCACAGAGGAGCAAGCATATGGCAACTCGAATTGGTATTAATGGGTTTGGCCGCATCGGCCGGCAAGTCGTAAAAATCATGAAAGAGAAGTACGGAGAGGAATTTGACATCGTCGCCTTTAACGACCTTGGTGATCTGCCTACAATGGCACACCTTTTCATGTACGACTCGAACTATGGCAAGTATGATGGCACGGTTGAGGTTAAAAAGGATGGGCTCGTCATCAACGGTGACTTCATCAAAGCACTCTCCATCCCAGATCCCGCACAGCTTCCATGGAAGGATCTCGGGGTAGACATTGTCATTGAGGGCACGGGGATCTTCCGAAGTCGTCCCGATGCTAGTAAGCACCTCGATGCGGGTGCGAAGAAGGTGATTATCACCGCACCAGCGAAAGATCCCGACTTAACTGTTGTCCTGGGTGTGAATGATCAATCCTACGATCCAGAGAAGCATAACATCATTTCGAATGCATCCTGCACGACCAATTGCCTCGCCCCAGCGGCGAAAGTTGCTCAGGATAACTTTGGGATCGTCCGCGGAATCATGACCACGATACATTCATATACAAATGATCAGCGCATTCTCGACCTGCCGCACAAAGATCTGCGACGGGCACGAGCTGCAGCTCTAAATATCATCCCAACGACAACCGGAGCGGCTAAAGCTGTTGCGCTTGTAATCCCTGAACTCGAAGGGAAGTTCGACGGTTTTGCGATGCGAGTTCCCACACCGACGGTCTCGGTTGTGGATCTCACAATTACGCTCGAAAAGGAAACGACGACTGATGCTTTCAAGAATGCTTTCAGGAAAGCGGCTGATGGTCCAATGAAGGGCATCCTGGGCTTCTCAGAGACCCCTCTCGTTAGCATGGATTACAAAATGGATCCGCGCTCGAGTATCGTGGACGCGCAATTCACCTTCGTGATGGATGGTGTCATGGCGAAAGTCCTCGCATGGTACGATAATGAATGGGGCTACTCCTTTCGAACGGCGGACCTGGCGGCACGAATTGCGCAGTCACTATAATCCGAGATTGCCTGAGCGCTGCGCCTCTGTTTGGGGGCGCAGCATTTTTTGAAAACAATGTTCAATAAAAAAACAATTCGAGACATGAAGTTCAAGGATCGAAAAGTACTGCTTCGAGTTGATTTCAACGTCCCGATGCAAGATGGCGAGATCACCGACGATACACGTATGCGCGCCGCTTTACCAACCATCCAATTTCTTATCAATCAAGGCGCGAGGGTCATTCTCTGCTCCCACCTCGGTCGACCGAAGGGGCAGGTTGTTGAATCCCTATCCCTGCGTCCAGTAGCCGACCATCTATCGAAACTCCTAGGCAAGCAAGTCGCTTTTTCTCCAGACTGTGTAGGGGAGGTGGCGAAAACCGCAGCCTCGCAGCTAAAGAATGGCGAGGTGCTTCTCTTGGAAAACACGCGATTTCACCCGGAGGAGAAGGCGAACGATGATGGGTTCGCTGTTGAACTGGCTTCACTGGCCGACCTTTACGTGAACGATGCATTCGGCTCGGCGCACCGCGCTCACGCATCAACCGAGGGGGTGGCACATAAGCTGCCCGCAGTGGCCGGGTTCCTGATGCAAAAGGAGCTGCAATATCTCGGTGAAGCTCTGGCAGAACCCGAACACCCGTTTGTCGCCATCCTGGGCGGAGCGAAGATCTCGGATAAGATCGGCGTGGTTGAACGCTTGCTTCAAATGGTGGATTGCATGTTGATCGGAGGCGGGATGGCGAATACGTTTCTCGCCGCTCAAGGCTTTGAGATGGCCGAATCCTTGGTGGAAAATGATGCGGTCACAACTGCCGCTGAGATTTTAAAACGGGCGGGCGATCGTTTGCTCCTGCCTTCCGATCTGGTTGTAGCGGCTGAATTCGACGAGAATGCAGAGCACAAAACTGTTGCCGTCGGGTCAATACCCGAGGGCTGGCGGGCAATGGATATTGGTCCTAAGACTGTTCGTACCTTCATTGCTGAGATCGAGGCTGCACGATTAGTTGTTTGGAATGGTCCAATGGGGGTGTTCGAATTCGAACCATTTGCCGCAGGGACACAGGCATTGGCGAACGCTGTCGCTGAATGCGGGGGAACTACGATCGTCGGCGGGGGCGATTCGGCTGCAGCGATCCGTCAGGCGGGATTGACGGATCGCATCAGCCATGTGTCTACGGGTGGTGGGGCTTCGCTCGAGTTTCTGGAGGGGAAGGTTTTACCGGGCGTCGCTGCCCTCCTTGATAAAGAAGCCTAAATCCGGAATTTATGTGTGGATATGCAGCCAATTGGGCGCCTTTGCTCCCATGCGGCTGATTTTTCATTTTGTATACACCGTTCTGCGTATTCAAAGCCCATTTGGTGAAACCTCACAGTTTACTTGCATTTCACATGAATTTATTGTCCGCGCCTTGGCGCTCGTCTATAATGATTCAGTGTTTGATAAGGAGGCCGGATGAGTTTCGCCATCGGTGAGAATGTTGGTCCGTATCGAATCATCGAACAGTTAGGGCAGGGAGGGATGGCCACAGTATTTAAGGCCTACCATCCCGCTTTGGACCGCTATGTGGCGATGAAAGTCCTCCACCCCGCGTTTAAAGAAGAACCCAATTTCCTTTCGCGATTTCAACGTGAAGCGCGGGTGGTTGCACGTTTGGAACACCCGAATATCGTCCCAGTCTACGATTTTGCGGAACATAATGGGCAACCATATCTCGTTATGAAATTCATCGAGGGGCAGACACTCAAGGCGAGATTGAATGAAAAGCCTCTAACGAAAGAGGAAGCGGTCGAAATCGTCGATGCCATAGGTGACGCCTTGGCTTATGCTCACAAACAAGGTGTGCTGCATCGCGATGTCAAACCTTCAAATGTTCTCTTAAGTCACGATGGCTCAATTTTTCTGGCTGATTTTGGCCTGGCGAGGATAGCTCAGGCAGGGGCGTCGACCCTCTCAAAAGACGTTATGCTGGGCACTCCCCAGTATATCTCTCCAGAGCAGGGACAAGGGGTGCGAGATCTGGACCAAGGAACCGACATCTATTCCTTAGGCGTGCTTCTCTATGAGATAGTTGTCGGCAGGGTACCTTTCAATGCCGACACACCTTTCTCAATTATCCATGACCATATCTACACACCACTACCCCCTCCTACTTCAGTGAACCCAAATGTGCCGGAGGTCGTGGAGAAAGTGCTGCTCAAGTCGCTGGAGAAGGAGCGGGGGAGTCGCTTTGCGAAGGTGGAGCAGCAGGTTCAAGCTTTCCGTGCGGCGGTCCTGGAGGGTGAGGGGGCATTTCTTGAAACGCAGATCGTAAAACCGGCTGTTGATGAGGGACCGGATGGAGGTCCCAGCACGCCAATAATTCCAAGCGACATTGACGAAGAAGATGGAGGTCCGGCAGGGCAGGAAAAACGCCCACGCAAACGCTGGCCCTGGATCGTGGTTGGACTGCTTATCAGCGTAGGGTGCTTATTAGCTTTCCTTGGCACTCTTGATGGTGAGAATGGGAAACCGGAAGTAGATCAACCCATTCCACCTGTCGAAATGATTAAGGATGATCTCCCGGGTGAGCAGGAGCCATTGAGTCCAGACGCGCTGTTTCGTCATGCGGAGTCGCTCGTAGAGAACGGGCGCGAAATTCTTGCCTCCCAGGAATTTCTCAAGGCGGGCAATCTTTTCTTGGAAGAAGAGGATTACGCTCGAGCAGTAGATAGCTACATGCGGGCGGTTGAAGTGCATGCTCCCAGCGTGGAACGCACTCGGGTCGTCGATGAACAATTCACCCAGGCTATGTTCCTTGGCTCTGCCGAGGAAAGTGTTTGGCCGTTGATCGAAAAGATCAAGCAATTTTATCCGGAGTGGCCGGTCCTTGCGATCGTGCAAGCGCGTCAGAGTCTATCTGTAGGTGCATTTGATGAAGCTCGGGAGATAATTAATCCAGTGTTGGAAGAGGAGCCCGGCAATCCGCTAGCGCTGGCTGTACTTGCTGAATACCATATCAAACTCGACGAATTTGATGCCGCTGAGCGAATCATCGTAAAGGTACTCGATCGGTCAGATAGTTTACCACCTTGGCTGACTGAACATTTTCATTGGTTGAATACCATGCTCCTAGAATAACCTTTGGAAGAAAATATTTATAGCGCCCGTTGAATGCGGGTGATCCGTAAAGTTAATGCACCATCGACGAGCCTATCAAGCTCGTCGATGATTTTTTCCCAAATTAGGTAAATATATAAGGGTTGGCGTAGAGATTTACGCGCCTTATAACACTTCAATAAAGAGGCATGAAAGCCCATCGTGATTCCCGATGCACTCAAGCGGTACCGAATTGCCGATCACCAGCGTCGCCTAAGCCCGGGAGGATATATCCATATTCATTCAATTCGCGATCGATAGCCGCGACGTGAATATGGACATCGGGGTGTTCTTTATGGAGCGCTGAGATACCCTCGGGTGAAGCGATCACGCCTATAAACTTGATCTTTTCAACACCCCATTCCTTCAGGATGTCAACAGTCGCAATGGCAGATCCACCAGTGGCAAGCATTGGATCGAGAATCAGACACACTGAAACCGTCGGTTCGATTGGGAGTTTGTTGTAATACTCCACAGGTTTGAGCGTCTCCTCGTCTCGGAACAAACCGATGTGCCATACCTCGGCTGATGGCATAAGGCCCCAGATTCCGTCAACCATTCCTAGCCCTGCCCTTAAGATCGGGACCAGGCCGATCTTTTGCTGCAGAGACGCGCCCTCGATAGGTTCGAGAGGTGTCTCGATTTCTGTTGGTGCTACGAGTAAGTCATTGGTTGCTTCATATACAAGCAGTGCAGCGATCTCTCGAATCAGTTCGCGGAATTTCTTCGGCTCCGTCTTTCGATCACGCAGTTTCGTCAATTTGTGCATAACGAGAGGGTGCTTGGAGGAGAAAACGTTTTCCATTTGGACACCTCAAATCCTTCTAAGTAGCTATCGTTCCTGACAACGGATTGTGAGCACAGTTAGGTCATCTGACAGGTCAGGTTGACCGCGGAATTGGATTACCCGTTTGAAAATCGCATCAACGACATTGTTCGCGTCCCAATCTTCAAGCCCCAACACGAGATTTCTTAAGCGCGAGAGACCGAACACGCCGCGTTCACCGCCATAGGCTTCCGTCACACCATCGGTGTAAAGAACGAGCAATTGCCCCGGCATTATTTCGATGACTGAAGATGAATAATTTGCATCAGCTTCCACCCCGAGGACGATCCCATGGTCGCGGATGAGGCTGCCGGGTGATTCCGGGGTAAAAAGGAGCGGCGGATTATGCCCGGCGTTAGAGTAGACCAATCGGTTTTTCGCTGGTTCCCAAATGGCGTAGAAGGCACTCACGAAGAGGTCGGTGCTCGTCTCGGAAATCAGCAGGTTGTTAACCTTTTCAAGCGTACTGGCGGGGTCTATCTTTTCAATGGCGATCGTGTGGATCAGCGTTTTACTCAGAGCCATGTAGAGAGCAGCAGGAATTCCCTTGTCAGCGACGTCGGCGATCACGATACCCCACCGAGGTCCACTGTCGCCATCCGGCAATGGAATGATATCGAAGAAATCACCACCAACTTCACGCGCAGACTGCCAGTTAGCTCCGATCTCCCAACCATCCACAATTGGCAATTCCTTCGGGATGAAGCTGCTCTGAATGCTCTTCGCCATCGCCAATTCTCGCTCCAAGGACTGCTGTTGTGCGGCTTCCTCAATCAGCCGTGTATTTTCAAGACGGAGGGAGAGCTGATGTCCGATACCGGCTAGGAGTGCCGGCAGTTTGCCTGAGAATTCCTGTCCCTTGAGTAGGAGTAAACCGAGGAGCTCCTGTTCGGCGCTCAAGACGAGACAAGAAGCCTCGTCGGTTCCGAGGGGTTCAGCTAAGGCAGGCGGGAGAATGATCTGGAATGGTTCATGACTCTCGTGATAGGGTGGCGATATCCCCAGGTCCGAAGCTTGGATATGCAGGTCATGAAGCTTATAAATATCCGAACGCCGTAATCCGGCAATGGGTCCGATGTGCATATCACCATGAGAGTCATATGGAAGGAGTAGAATCGTCCAATCCGTACCGGTGAGCAAAGTCGAGAGCTGCAAAACGGCCTGCAAAGCTGACGTCGTCTCACCGGGTCGTGCTGCGTGGCGGGCGACTTCGAGTAGAACAGTGGTAATCCAAGCCTCTTCCTGATGCTGATTGTAATTTCGGGCTTCGAGGATGGCGAATGCCACTTGGGTTGTTATCATCTCGATAACGGCGGTGTGGTCAATCGGGAGTTGTTTTGAATCCGCACACTGAATGTGGAGTACTCCAAACATTCGGTCCATAATCTTCATAGGAAAGGCATATTCAAATGCCGAAGGGATAGAGGTCTCTTCAGTTAGAGTATCCACGTTGACCGTGTTTAAAGGCTCCCCTGATTCTGCAACCTTCTCTGTTAGCCAGGATTGCAGTTCATTCTCCTCCGCTTGACTCTTTTCATCCCGTGAAGATGCCCGAAATATTAATTCTCCTTCAATGATTTCGTAAATCTCCACTATTTCGTATTCAAGTATCTCCGTGAGTAACGTCGCTATCCTCGACAAGCGGAGGGCAATTGGATCGAGTGAGATCAGCAGCCTTGACATCTCACGAATGAGTAGCATTTGGATTGAAAGCGTTTCAGTTTTTGATTGCAGAACGAGATTCACCAGTAGCGGAGCGAGCTGACTGGAGATGACGAGCATGAGGTATTGATCATTCTCAGTGAATGCATGGCGCCGTCGGCTTTGGATCGTGAGTGCGCCAATAACGCTATTTCCTGACGTGAGAGGGATGAAGAGTCCCGAAACGGGCGGGTCTGGAGCATCGTAACTAGGGTGGGCAGGAAGGTTGCCTGCCTCAGATTGAAAGTCTTTGATTAGGAGTGATTGACCCGTCCGGCGAATCCATCCGATCAATCCTTCTTGATCCGTTGCGATCTGAAAACTGAGATTCTCCTGGCGATTGCCATCCTTCACCCAGATAAGTGTCCGGTAATGATCATCTTCGAAAACGCCTAATTGAAAGAAATCAGTCTCTATCAACCTGGCGATCTCGAGAAAAGCAACCTCAGCGAGTTCTTGGGGGTCGAGTGCCGATGAAGCGATTGAACGCCCGAGTTCAGCTAATGTCTTGAGTCCTTGCGCTGTATCATTAACAATCGCCATTTCCGGCGTGCTCCGTCAGGAGATTTGATTCGGGTTTAGAGAAATAGTAGCTCGTATCGTAGCACAAAAAACCCATCCCGAATGGAGGGGATGGGTTTTAGTTCTGAAAGGTGTCATTGGGGTGGATTTTCGGTAATATATCTTCGGAAGCTCGCTTACTGCTTAGGCAGGGGATTTGCGGGACCTGTTCATACGTAGTTGGTTGCGTCCCTCCATGCGGCGATATTCCACATCATCCATCACCTTGTGCATGATAACTAGTCCCAACCCACCAACAGGCGGATTATCAGTCGACCAGTCACGTTTGTCTGGGCTATTTGCAGGGTCGAACGGTGGAGCATCGTCCCATAAATCGATCGTTATCTTGTCAGGTTCGGTATGGACTGCGACTTCGATTTCCCCAATCGTATCATCTCCGTAGCCGTGCAAAATGATGTTCTCGCAAGCTTCACATACAGCAAGCTCACATGCGTAGCTCTCCATCTCGTCAAAGCCCGCATCCTGAGCTGCGTCTTGAATTAAGCGACCGATGCGTTCTATCTGGTCAAGGTGACCGTTTACCTTCATACGTTTCTCCACCATGATCCTTTAGAATGCGGCAATTGCGGTTTCGCGATCAGGAAATTGTTCAAAGAGGACTTCAAGGCCTGCGATCTCAAGTGTTTCTGCTACTTGCATACTTGGTTGTGCGATTACAATCCTTCCCCCCGCATTCATAACGGTTTTCCTCGCATTCACCAAGACCCGCAATCCCGCAGAAGAGATAAATTCAACTCCGAGAAAGTCGAGGGCGATATTGACCTTCCCTTGCTCCAGCTCCGCCTGCAAAGCATTTTCGAATTCACTATATGTCACAGAATCCACACGCCCGGTAACCGTCAGTACAGTAACACGTTTATATCCTTTTACGGTAATTTCCATGATCGTCTCCTTTTATCAGGCATTGCGATGGACTACGTATCGGGCAAGTTCATAGAGCGCATCACGCTCGGGCTTATCCGGCATCAGTTCCAACTGAGCCTCGCCGGTTTTAGCAAATTCATCCGCTTGTTGAAGTGCACGGTTTATTGCAGAAGAACTACGAATTTCCTCGATTATTTGTTCAAGTTCGCTTTCTTTTAATTGCTTCTTCTGTAGTCTTTCGGTAAGCATTTTACTATTGGATTGATTTTCCAGGAAAAACAGAGTTGGGAGTGTAATTAGACCCTGGCGCAAATCGCTCGCCACAGGTTTTCCGACCCGGCTTTGCTCCCCTGTGAAATCCAATACGTCATCGACAATTTGGAAGGCGAGACCTATATTATATCCATACAGCTTCATCGCTTCTATTGTTTCCTCGCTCGCTCCACCGAGAACTGCGGCTCCCTCTGTAGCTACCTCGAACAAAGAAGCGGTCTTAGCGTAGGTCCGATCCAGGTAAGATTGGTGGGTCGTAACGAACTCTTGGTTGAATAACTGCGTGATCTCACCACCGACAACCGTCATCAATCCGCGGGCAAAGGAGTCCATCAAGATAAGCGAATCGGTAGCTGCTGCAAGGCGTGCTGCACGGGCGAAGATGTAATCTCCAGCAAGGACAGTAGCACCCTGGGTCCATTGGGCATTCAGGGTTGGGAAACCCCGTCTGAGCAAGGAGCCATCGATTAGATCATCATGCACAAGCGTTGCCGTATGAAGCATTTCAATGGCAGCAGCGTGCATCTTAACCCGGTCGATGTCTGCATCGAGCATATTGCCGATGAGAATAACGGCAATCGGACGGATGCGCTTGCCACCCGAGGAGAGCAGATGATCAATTGCCTTATCCAGGTTGGCGTGATGATTCTCTGCGCTCTGGCGCATGACGAACTCAACTTCCTCGAGATAAGGACGGGTCAGATCAAAGAATGTTGTTGTTTGTGATGTCATGTGACCACTGGAATAAGTTTTTGGCATTTTCTGTTGTCGCCCGTATTGTGCTGTAATCGTCATCCCGGATGTCATTCACATTCTGTGCGATCCACTCGAGATGCGCTGGTTCATTCCTTCTCCCTCGGTGGGGTTCCGGTGTCAGATAGGGAGAATCTGTCTCAATAACCAATCGGTCCGAAGGCAGCTGTGAGACGATATTGCGAAGCGCCTCGGCTTTGGGAAATGTAATCGGACCTGCGATGCCAATGTAAAAACCCTGCCGAATCGCTTCTATCGCAGAGGCCAAATCTGCAGAGAAGGCATGCAATACACCCGCTCGGGTCGAAAGTGAGGGGGGGAGATTGCGGATCCATTTGGTTAAGTGTTTTAGTATATCCCCTATCGCTTCACGGTTATGGATCAGAACAGGATATTTCATCGAACTCGCGATCTCGAGCTGGTCCTCAAAGGCACGCCTCTGCATTTCTGGCGGTGAAAGGTTGCGATAGTAGTCTAAACCGATTTCGCCAATGGCAACAACTTTCGGTGATTGCGCGAGGCTGGTGATTTCATCGGCAAGGGCTTCCGACCATTCACTCACATAATGAGGATGTACACCTACAGCAGCGAAAACATCATCGTGCTTATCCGCCAGCTCGATCGCGATCTGGCTTGACGGGAGGTCAACCCCGGGGATGAGTATCCTCTCCACTCCTGCTGACCTCGCTCTATCCAGGACTTCCTCCCGGTCGGTGTCATACGCGGATAGGTTCAAATGGCAATGAGTATCCACCAGGGCAGCAAGAGGTTCGCTCATTTAACTCCGACCAACTTTAAACCATCTTCGAGTAGTGGTTTAACGCGATCCGCCCGGGTTGTTTCACAGTATACGCGAACGATAGGTTCGGTTCCAGAAAAACGGACCAGGAGCCAGCCGCCGTCCTCAAGTGAATATTTATAGCCATCCACCTTAAGAACATCTGTCACCTTCAAACCGCCAACTTCTTTCGGGTGGGCATTGGAAATCTTCTCTTCATATTCCGCCCGTTTTTCGGGCAAAAGAGGAGTGTCGATCCGGTCATAGTAATGGGGACCAACTTTCTCGAAGAGCAGTTCCACCAACTGGCTTGGTTTCCGATCGAGGCGAACCATCATATCCAATAAATACAATCCGGCCAGTATGCCATCCCGTTCTGGGACATGACCGCGGAAGGCATAGCCGCCGGATTCCTCGCCACCAATCAGTGCGTCGACTTCGAGCATCTTAGGCGCAACGTATTTGAAACCGACACCAGTTTGGTAAACCGGGACGTCATAGATTCTTCCAAGTTTCTCGAGCATCGAAGTAGTTGAGAGGGTCTTAACAATTGGGCCGCGTTCACTCCTGGCTTCCAGGAGGTAATATGCGAGAAGGCCAAATACACGCAGCTGGTTGACGAATTTACCATGTTCGTCACCCAATCCAACCCGGTCAGCATCGCCGTCAGTGATAAGGAGCGCATCAGCATTTTCTGCAACAGATCGCTGCAAACCCACATCGATATTGGGTGGGATCGGCTCCGGGCGTAACATCTCGGGGAATATGGGATTGCGCGTATTATGGATCTCGATCACCTTGGTAGAGCCGCCGGAAAGCAGCTTTGAGAACCACCCGGCGCCATTCCCCCACATTGCGTCTACCAGGATTGTCAAACTTGCGTCTCGAAGTGTGTCTAAATCAACGAGTTTCTCGATCTGAGCGAAATATGCTGGACTGGGATCGAAGCGTTCAACCGCGCCTGAAGCCAGCGCTTCGCGGATATTCACGCGCGGGATTTCCTGATCGTCATCAGGAATCCCGGCTTCAATGGTGCGTAGGCCTGCAGGATCAACCGCTCCACCATATTGATCCCTTACTTTAAAGCCGTTATCGGCTGATGGGTTATGGGATGCGGTGATATTAATCGCTCCAGCAGCTCCCTGATGGACAGCGGAGTAGGAGATTGTTGGTGTTGGCGCAGGACCGTCTGTGAGAAGTACACGGAAACCATGTCCAGCCATTACCTCCGCTGCTGATTCTGCAAAAGCCTCTGATGCAAAACGTTTGTCGAATCCAATGACAATAGGTTTTTCCAACCCTTCAATTTCAAGAAGGTACTTAGCAAAACCGTGACTGCACCGGCGGACAGCTTCAAAAGTATAGTTATCAGCTATTCGCCCTCTCCAGCCATCTGTACCGAATTTGATCGGATTCCGTGTCATACAGTCTCCCTGGATATTGGAGTTAACTTACCATCTAGTGTACGCTTACGAGAAGCAGGCCAGGCGAAACTCTTGACCTGGCCTCGCGAGATAAAAAGGCGCTTGCACTCATTGTGATACGAGTTCAAAGGTCGGTACTGCTACATTCAGCTACCTTAAAAGGATACTAATGCACCTCAAAGATTATACCGTGAAAGAAAGCATGGGACTAGATAAGGTTGTCAAAGAGTGGCGTTCGTGATAGACTTTTCCCCGTTGCGACGCCTGTACCCAGGCGTTCTTTCCGCTCTCAAACGACTTCGCCTGAAGTGGTAGTGAGGGTAATCCCGAGGAAAGGAGGACCTCTATGCGCAGCTACGAAGTTGCTTATATTGTTGATCCCGATGTAGATGAAGAAGGACTTGATGAACTCGAGGGCATTGTCAAAGGTTGGATTGAGACTGCCGGTGGCAAGATCGGGGAAATCGACCGTTGGGGGAAGCGTCGGCTTGCTTATCCCATCAACAAGAAGAACGAAGGTTTTTACATCTTCATTCAAGCCGAAATGCCAACGGACGCACCAATAGCAATCGAGCGAGATATGAGTTTGAATGAACAAATCATGCGCTTTATGGTGACGCTCCAAGAGACGACTTAACCCGTTTTCTCGATAAACAACCTACATCATTTGTAGGAGCAAAGCGATATGAGTCGAGGTTTGAATAAGTTAATGATCATCGGTCACCTGGGGCGTGATCCTGAAATGCGTTATACCCCTTCTGGTAAACCGGTCACAACCTTCAGTGTTGCCACATCGCGAACATGGCACTCATCCGATGGTGAACGTCATGAGGACACAGAGTGGTTTAATATCGTGGCGTGGGGTGGGTTAGCTGAGATATGTAATCAACATCTTCGAAAAGGTATGCAGGTTTATGTTGAAGGCCGGCTGCAAACCCGACGTTGGGAAGATGCTGAGGGGAATAAACATTTCACGACAGAACTTGTCGCCAAAGAGATGATTATGCTCGGCGAGAAGAAAGAGACACTTCGAATGAGTTTTGACCAGGACGAAGAAGAGGGTGATTTCCCCTTCTAAGGACCTATACGCTTGAGTTTGAGAAAAGAATGGAGAGATAGCTTTGGCAGAATTCAATAATCACACAAGAAGGAGCTCGGAGGGCACAAGATCAAGAGGTAAGCCGGACCGTGAGTATCGTAGACGCCCTCGCCTATGCAAGTTTTGTGGGGATAAAACCACGCATATTAATTACAAACAACACGAGCTCCTTAATCGCTATATCAAGGAATCGGGGAAAATCCGCTCACGCCGTGAAACCGGGAATTGTGCCAGGCACCAGCGAATGATTGCGGGTGCGATAAAGAGGGCACGCCATATGGCCTTGCTTCCCTTCACGGTAGAGAGATTGCGCTAGAATCAACTTATCGTTGGCAGGTGGGCGATGGGAGTCATTTGAATGTTTGCGCTCCCTCGGCCGATTTTATTGATTTATATCGTGACTCTGGTTGGCTTAGGGTGAAATCCATTGGTGTTCACGAAATGTGAAGGAGTTATGGCGGTATGACGAAGATGCGGGCTCCACAACGCACAACGAAAAAGCACCTGGCTCGAGCTGAACGTGAACGTATACAAAGCCGCTGGCTTATGGGAGTTGTCATCGCAATAGCAGTAGTCGCGATTGGCATCCTGGGCTATGGTTTTTTTGATAGTGCATATCTGCAACCCAACAAGGCTATTGCCATTGTCAATGGTGATACGATCACGAAGGGTGAGTTTCGCGGGCGTGTGCGGATTTTTCAGCGTGAACTCATTGGCCAATTGAATTCCTATATGCAAATGGAGCAATTCTTCGCCTCCGATCCACAAACTTTAGCAAGTATCCGTGAACTCGAGACTCAGATCCAAACACAGCTCGCACATCCGGAAATCATCGGCCAAGATGCGATAAGTTTGATGATCCGCGAGACCTTGGTGCGACAGGAAGCGGAGAGAAAGGGTGTTTACGTTTTGCCGGAGGAGGTCGAACGGCAGCTTCAACACAACTTCGGCTTCTACCCGGATGGAACCCCTACTCCATTCCCTACACCTACGCCTGACGCCACCCGCATGGCTGTGAGCACAGCTGTGTCTGAACCGACAGCAGGACCATCCCCGACATCTGCGCCCTCACAGACTCCTTATCCAACAGGCACGCCGTATGTGCTAGAGGCATATGAAGCTGATTACGCGGCGTTCTTGGATTCGCTATCTGATTTCGAAATAAGCGAATCAGACTTCATGGCCTATCTTGAGGCACAGATCCTTGAAGGGAAGCTTAAGGAGCAATTTCAGCCAGAGATTGAAGATATGGCGGAGCATGTTCTTATCCAACACATCCTCACCGTGGATGAAGCAACAGCTCAAGAAGCGCTCGAGCGACTTGAGTCGGGGGATGATTGGGATGACATCGTCTTGGAGTATTCGGAGGATCTGAGCTCGCGCGATTTAAGTGGGGATCTGGGGTGGAATACCCTGGACGATCTCAATGCACTCCTGGGCCAGATGGGTATTACCGCTTTCTCTGCGCAGGATATGGAAGTTATCGGACCGATCCAGTCGCAACAGGGCTTCCATCTCTTGCGTGTTATCGATCGGCAGGATCGAGAGATATCACAAGCTGCCTATCAGGAAGCTGTCGATAATGCTTTCAGGACCTGGATTAATGAGATGAACGCGGCTGCAGAGATCACTGTTGTCGATGATTGGCAGGATCATCTCCCACCATCAGGTCCATTGGGCATCTGATCTAAATATTGTCTGATAAGATTTCTAACTTACCACGTGATTCACAGTAGGCTGGGTCTATTTTAGATCCAGTCTATTTATTTGGGATTGACACTTGAGCGAGCTTTGGTACGGCGCTATACTGTGCATAGGGTGTGAAGTACATGGATATTCAAGGTCTGCTCGATTCTCTGCCAGAAAAAACTTCTCCTGCTGACCGGGAGATTGTTCAGCGCGCGTTCAATGTCGCGGAAAAAGTTCACCGCAAACAGAAACGAGCCTCAGGAGAGGCCTATGTCAACCATTGCCTTGCAGTGGCTGGCATACTTGCAGACTTGGGGGCGCCAATCCCCGTTATCGTTTCTGGATTGCTCCATGACACTGTCGAGGATACTTCGATCACGCTGGATGACATCGAACGTGACTTCGGTGAAGAAATCCGCATACTTGTTGATGGTGTAACGAAGCTGACCCAACTTCCACGAGTGAGCCACAGCGGAAAAAGAACACAAGATCCACTCGCCTTGAAAGGTAATCTGGCGCAAGAAACCCTACGGAAGACGTTTCTTGCCATGGGTGATGATGTCCGTGTCGTCGTGATCAAGCTGGCAGATCGATTGCACAATATGCGTACTCTCTCCCACTTACCACCGGATAAGCAAACAAGGATCGCGAAGGAAACGCTGGAGATTTTCGCCCCGCTAGCCAGCCGTCTCGGCATCTGGCAAATGAAGTGGGATCTTGAAGATCTGGCATTCCGTTATGCCTTCCCTGAGAAATTCAAGGAGATCGCAGCACTCGTCTCCCAGAGACGGGAAGACCGTGAGATAAAACTTAAAAAGGTCACGGCTGAACTGAAGCGATACCTCGCTGAGCATGGAATCAAGGCTGAGGTCACCGGACGACCCAAACATCTTTATTCCATCAATCGGAAGATGGAGCGTAAGGGTGTGCCCATTGACATGGTGTATGATGTGCGCGCCGTACGGGTAGTCGTCGAGAGCGAATCCTCATGTTATTTGGCATTGGGTGTGATTCATAACCAATGGAAGCCTGTGCCGGGTACGTTCGATGACTATATTGCCACTCCTAAGGATAACTTCTATCAGTCACTGCATACAGCTGTGATCTATGATGATGGCAAGACCCTAGAAGTACAGATCCGAACACCTGAAATGCATGAGAATGCAGAATATGGGATCGCGGCGCATTGGCGTTATAAGGAAGGTCGGTCACGAGACGATTCATTCGAACAGCGTGTAACGTGGCTCCGGTACTTAATGGAGTGGCGTCAGGATGTCGATGATGCTAGTGATTTCGTCGCGGCGATGAAGTCGGATGTGTTCGATGATCGTGTTTACGTGTTTACACCTAAAGGTGACATCATCGATCTTCCTGCAGACTCTACCCCGATCGACTTCGCCTATCATATTCATACATCCGTTGGCCACCGCTGTCGTGGAGCGAAAGTGAATGGGAAGCTCGTGTCGCTGGATACGATTCTGCATACCGGCGATGCAGTGGAGATCCTCACGGCCAAGCGCGGAGGTCCGAGCCGGGATTGGTTAAACCCAAGCCTGGAGATGGTTAAGAGCCAGCGTGCAAGGGGTAAGATCCGTCAATGGTATCGACGCCAAGACCGCGAGCAGAATGTATCTCACGGACGATTACTTCTTGAACGAGAAATCCGCCGTTTGGGTCTGGAAGGAATGACTTACGAGAAAATCGCACGTGATTTGGGCTATTCCAACATCGATGATCTCTTAATGGTTATCGGGTGTGGTGATCTTAATATCAACCGAATCGTCACAAAGTTAGTCCCAGAAAAAGACCTTGAACGGGAACTGGAGGCGCTGAAAGAGCCGGCAGAATTCCTGGCCGAGTTGGACGTGGAAGATGTGAATATCCTCGGCGTATCCGGCTTGCTGACAAAACTTGGTCGTTGCTGTAAACCAGTCCCTGGGGATCCGATCATTGGATACATTACACGTGGGCGGGGGGCGACGATCCATAGACAGGACTGTCCGAATGCGCTGCGGATCAAAGACCGAGAGCGACTGATCCAGGTCTCATGGGGCACACCACATCAAACGTATCCAGTCGCCGTAACCATCCGCGCTTATGATCGAGATGGACTTGTTCGTGATGTCTCCACGCTCGTGGCGAATGAAGGAATAAGTATGTCGGCGATTCAGGTGTCGACGAAAAACAGTCTGGCGGTCTTCGATATGGTCATGGGTATCATGGATATTTCGCAGCTCAGCCGTATTTTAAACCGTCTAGAAGCTCTTCCGAATGTCCTCGAAGCGCGGCGTATACGTCCAGGCTGAGCCGGCTGATTGAATGTTATAATCTCGCCTTCAACCACAATTTAGCGATGGAAGGGTCTGAGTTTCGACCCGCCGGTGGCGTTTATGCGTCGAGTGGGAAATTGAACCCATTACGATTATTCGGCGAGGCGAGGTCAGACGACGAGGGTAGAATTCGTGAGTTCGTATTCCAATTTACTAAGACTGCACTTCATATGAAAAAAATTAAACCATCAGAATCCATTTGGCTTGTGTCCGTTTTACTCGTCATAGTCGGCGCAGTTGTTTCCGCCTATCTAGCATTCCTAAAATTTACGGGTGCGGTTGCCGCATGCTCGAATATTGGTGATTGTGATGCGGTTAACAACAGCAAATACGCAGAAATTGGTGGTATTCCGGTCGCTCTCCTGGGATTGCTTGGATATCTCGCGATCCTGGCAATCCTCATTCTTGAAACACAGTTCCCTGGCTGGAAAGAGGGCTTGCATTTAGGTGTTTTTGGGTTTACTCTGACAGGGAGCTTATATTCAGCTTACTTGACGTACATAGAAATCGCTGTTTTACATGCTATCTGCCCTTATTGCGTGGTCTCGGCGTTTGTGATGCTGCTCCTGCTTGTGATCAGCGTAATACGCTTGCGCGTACTGAGCTTTGTTACGTAGAGGAGATTCCAGACAGTGCCTCGAATTCGATGCCATTATATCGATTGTGTATATCTCGAAGATGGTTTCTGTGGAATTCCATCAATTGAGATTGATCCAGATGAAGGTTGTCGGACTTATAGGCATATAGGTGAATCACCGGATGATGAAGACTGGGATGATGAGGTCCTCGAGGAAATCTGGGATGAGGAAGGAGACGACCTTTTCGCCGAGGATGTTGAGCCTGACGATTGGTTGAGTGTGGACGAATAATCGGTAAGGCATTGTGCTTCATAGAAGGCAGGGGGAGCACAGACAAAAAACCATAGCCCCAAATCGATTAATGCATAAAAGCGCCCTTAAGGCGCTTTTTGGATACGCAAATTTGTGAGAATAACTGGTTACTCTTCCTCTTTCTTTGTAACAGTTTGAATCTTGTGGCTAAGGGTACGGCTGTATATATCTTCAAGTTCCTTGCGGTTCTTACTGGTTGTTTTCACGTCAGCTGTAGAGGTTTCCATTTTGCTATCGGGACCATCGATGGCTTCTCGCAGAGCAATTTCCATCGCGGTTGGGAGCACTTCTTGAGGTTCATCATCAAGGTCTTCAACCATTTCCGCAGCTTTCATGCTCAGGCGTATCTGTCGCTTCTTGCTATCTACCTCGAGCACGCTCACATCCACTTTTTCCCCGACTTTTACGAGCTCGCCCGGGTCGGAGACATATTCATCGCGCATTTCACTCACATGTACTAATCCTGGCCGTTCAGCTCCGATGTCGATGAATGCACCGAATTTTTCGAGCCTGATGACTTCGCCGGAGAATTTATTGCCAGGTTTAATATCCTTCCATTTGAGCCCGACTGGTTTGATCAGGGTGAGGTCAAGACGATCGGCGCCTGGATCGACTCGGAGAACCCATACGTCCATTTCATCCCCTTGATGGACGACGTCTTCTACCCGGTTGATCTGCCCTCGCTTCAATTGCGAGATATGAATTAAACCTTGCTGATCTAAGCCAACATCGACGAAGGCGCCGAAGAGTTCGATTTTGGAAATCTTTCCATGAAGTTTCTGGGCTGGCACGAGGTCTTTTAGTGATTTAATAGATTGGATTTCTTCTTTTACGGTCACGTGTATACCTTTCTGGGCCTGCAAAAAAGCTTGCAGAGCGGTCGGATTATACCACGGCAATTTTCCCGCCCGGTCTCAGGATTGGGACCACATGAATGAGTTTTAATATCAACCAAGGGTCTTACAACCGCTGAACCTAGGGTTGAGGTGTTTCTTCGATTTCTGACGATACACCCCGCCGTGCGACGAGATACCAGTCGAAAACATTGTTGAAACGATCACTGGGGTCGTATAGCGGTCCAACAGCCACGCCTTGTACCTGGGCATCAATACCATAATTGTAAATAGGGTAATACATGAGGATTGCAGGGAGCTGGTCTTGGAACCGGTATTGAAAGCTGGTGTATAGCTCAGAGCGACGCCCTCGATCCGGCGTAGTGCGGGCTTGCTCAAGCCAGATGCTGATATTGCGATCAGAAAAACCGCTGTAGTTCTGCCCTGTTTCTGTTTGCGAGTCGTGCCAGATTGGGTAAGGGTCAGGATCCGGGTAACTGCCGAGATCCAATTCGGCCAGGACAGCTTGATAGGAGCGTGGTTGGAGGAAGTCTTCGAAAAGGCTGTCTGAAGAGACAGGGATCAGATCAACTTGGACAGCAATCACTTCCCAATATCGTTTGACCCATTCGGCGATTTGCGTATGCGTATAATCTTCAAGATGGACTAATTCGATTGAGAGGATTTCTTCATCTTTCACGCGTTGATATTCGGCTGTTCCCGGTGATGCACCGGCTGGAAGTTCCCAGCCCTCACGCTCAAGAATTTGGGCCGCCTCGGTTGGGTTGAAAGGAAGAGCATTGATGCCCTCGGCAAAAGCCCAGGTGCCGGGCATGATGGGCCCAATGGGTTGAACCGCCTGCCCCCGGAAGACCTGATCGATAATCCATTGGCGGTTAATCGCCAGGCCGAATGCTCGTCTAATCGTCTTCTCAGAGAGAAAGTCCTTCTCGGGATTCTGCGTGTTAAGGAAGATCAAACCTAGGCGCGGGAGCCGTGCGGAGTGAACATTCATCGCCGGGAGAGATAGAGCTTCGTCTAGGATGCCCTCTCCTAAGTGCCCAATGCCCTTGACCTCGCCATTGTGATACGCCTTAAGCGCGTCTTGTTCATTCTCGAAGAGCCTGAATTCGATGCGCTCGAGAAAGGGCCGCTGACCGTAAAATTCATCGAAGGCTACAAGGCTCACGCCTGTGATGATGTTTTCTTCCAGGATATATTGATCAAGGTGGAAGGGTCCGGTACCGACGGGATCTAAGTTGAAAGGATGGTCAATGAGATCGCTCGCGCTTACGCCACGAAGGAGGTGATCGGGAAGTAAACCGACGGTTAAGTAATCCAGAAAGGGAGCAAAGGGTTCCGGTAGTTGGAATTGCACGCGTCGATCATCCAATCGGATGATGTTAACCTGGCTCCAGAGTTCATGGATATCTTCTGGCCCCGGGTAGTCAGCATCCTGAAGTTTGGAATAAGTGTAGACAATGTCATCTGAGGCGACGGGTTCGCCATCGTGCCAGACTGCATCGTCGCGTAAAGTGAAAGTATAAAGTGTCGCGTCTGCTGAAATCGCCCATGACTTCGCCAGATCGGGAACAGGGATTCCGCGGGAGTCGAAGTGCAGGAGTCCATGGTAGATCAAGCGATCGATATCACGGTCCGGCTGGTTGGATGAATCGAGGATGGGGTTCAGGCGGATGATCTGACCGATCAGTGCTTCGCTGTGGACACCGCCGGCAACTGGTTGGGCAGGAATGATGGCCTGGTCGGGTGTCTGACCGATCAACATGACGACCACCAAGGCAAGACCACCTATCGCAATAAGTAATTGCCAGCGTATGTTACGCATAAAAGAGTGGGGTAGTTGAAACCGAAGTAGGTCTGAGCGGGATTATCCGACCAGAATAACGGTTACCAGGGCCAGAATGAAGAAAGTGGCGCTTAGACCGATTGTTACGTTAAAGAGCAACCGTTCAATTCCCCGTCGAACATGGAAACCAGCACCTCCAAAGTCTCCGCCACCACCTAGACCTCCCAGTCCGGCGCCGCGGCTCTGCAGAATGATGATGGCAATTAGAGCGACGGAGACGATTGCCAATACTATGTTGAGATAGAATGCCACGCAAATTCCTCCTCGTATCCCTGTCCATCTGAACGAGAAATTTTATTCATTCAAAGGGATGTCCGCCCATCGGACCCCATCCAATTTCAATGAATGGGGCATAAATTCGTGAGCCGCCGGATTATAGCAGAGGCGCAATGCTCCGACAAGATTGCAGCATAACTTGGATTGATCGATTAGTTTTTTTCCCCGATCCTAGATCGAAGGTACGTTTCGATGAAGGGATCAATTTTTCCATCAAGAACCGCATTTGCGTTTCCGATTTCTAACTCTGTCCGGTGGTCTTTTACCATCTGGTACGGATGTAAAACATAGGAGCGGATCTGACTCCCCCATTCAGCTTTGATATGATCCCCTTTTATCTGGGCCAGTTCTTTCGCTTGTTCCTGCTGCTGGACGTCTAGCAGGCGGGCTCGAAGCACCCGCATCGCGTTTTCCTTATTCTGTGACTGGGACCGCTCGTTCTGACAAGTAGCGACGATGCCTGTGGGGATGTGAGTGATCCGCACAGCAGTGTCGTTCTTCTGAACACTCTGACCACCTGCACCTGCGGATCGATAAGTGTCGATGCGTAAATCAGACTGATTAATCTGCAGATCTCCCATTGCTTCGACTTGTGGAAGGACTTCTACCAGGGCGAATGAAGTATGCCGGCGGCTCGCAGAATCAAAGGGTGACAACCGCACCAACCGGTGGACTCCTTTCTCCGCTTTGAGGTATCCGTAGGCGTAATTGCCCTCGATATAAATTGTTGTGCTCTTGATGCCCGCTTCTTCACCTTCGCTTGTGTCAAGGATCTCGGCATCGTAATCATGCGCCTCCGCCCAGCGGAGGTACATTCGCTGCAGCATGGCAGCCCAATCCTGAGAATCAGTTCCCCCAGCGCCTGCATGAATGGCGAGAATTGAGTTCTCTTTATCGTATGGACCGGAGAGGAGAGCCCGAGTCTCACGTCGATTAACTTCATCCTGAAGCTCTGCTAGTTCTTTTTCAAGATCCCCGCGTATATCGTCGTCTTCGAGGGCGGCCAATTCAACAGCGTCTATGACTCGCTGTTGGAGTGCGTGCCAGCCATCGACATCTCGTTGTAAGCGAGCGAGTCTGCGCATTGTCGATTTTGCTTCAGCGGGGTTATCCCAAAGATTTGGGGCCTCAGCGGCTTTTTGAATGTTCTTTAGCTGGGTTTCGCTTTTAGCGAAGTCAAAGCCGCACCAGGAGATCTTGGATAAGTGCTTGAACGTCCTTGAGTTGTGCTTTGATATCTTCCATGATTTAACCTTCCCATGATAGGAATATATTTATCTTTCTAAATGATCGCACACTTAGACTGCGGGTGATACAGGGTCGAGTAGAAGCGCATCGACGAAAGCCTGCGGATCGAAGACTACGAGATCCTCCAGATTTTCTCCTATGCCGACAAAACGCACAGGAATGCCCAGCGAATCGAGGATGGCAAAACCCACACCACCTTTTGGGGATCCGTCTAATTTCGTCAAGATGACCCCATCCAGTTTGATAGCTTCTGCAAAAGCTTGCGCCTGCGCCAGTCCATTCTGCCCGGTAGTCGCATCGAGGACGAGGAGCACTTCATGTGAGCCATGCTCGATGACTTTGCATACAACCCGATAGATCTTCTGCAGCTCCGCCATGAGGTTGTGCTCGGTGTGCATCCTGCCCGAGGTATCGATGATTAGCACATCCATGTTTCTGGCATGCGCAGCTTGGCAGGCGTTGTGCACGAGGGCGCCGGGATCGCTGCCAGGCTCGGCGGAGATCACATCCACGCCAAGGCGTTCACCCCAAATCGATAATTGCTCTTGCGCAGCGGCTCGATAGGTATCCGCCGCTGCCAGCAAGACTCGAAGCCCTGCCTTTGTTTGTGCGAATGCGAGTTTGGCGGCGGTCGTTGTCTTCCCGGTGCCATTTACCCCGACGAGTATCAAGACATGCGGTTTTCGATTGAGGGCAGGCTCCGTTGGGGCGCTCAAGCGCTCTATTAGTTGACTCCTGAGGAGTGTGTAGATCTCTTCACCCCGTAAGAAGCCCTCCAGGCTGGCAGTTTCCTGAAGTTCCATCACCAGACTCTGGGCAAGGTTTCCACCCATATCTGCCTGGATCAGCGCTGTCTCGAGGATCTCCCAGAAATCTTCCGTCAGTTCCGTCGCTCCGAGGAGAGTTGCAATGCGACTAAAAGTCGATCGCCGAGTCCTAGCAAGCGCGGTGCGCCACTGTTTCCGATCCACGCTGGGATTATACCATTCAGGCGTTGGGGGCTGGTTACTGAGCGAAGGTCCGTATTTCCATTGCTGGATCAAATGGGCTGCGCATAGCCGTTTGTGGGATTGAACTGCTATGAAGGAGACTGAGTTGGTCTGAAAAATTGATGTTCCGGGTCAGGGTAGGAGTCTATGAATGTACATTGTGCTCGATGAGGAATAGACTTGCGGGTGTATTTCATCTTTCCCTCACGTAGGCAAATGTGGCTGATCTGATTTATCGCTTGGGTGGCTGAATACCGCGGGTCATTTCTGCAGAAAAGTGAGTGGCTTGTTGCGTGGCATGATTGAGACTTGTGATCTTGATGACTTTCGCGGCCGGCCAACGCTGCAAGGCGGTCGTAAGAAATTCTGGGCGCACAACGACCATAGCGAAAATATATTCCCCGGAATCAAGGGCGGTCAGAGCCTCAAGAAAGCCTTCCCCCTGGTTGAACTCAAGAGGTCCGATTTCATCTATGACAAGAAAATCACAGGGAACGGATGATTGCAATATCGCGTTACACCAGGCGAGGGTCTTTGTGTCGAAAATCCATCTCCCAGTTTGTACTTCATTTGCTGATTTACCGTGGAAGTTAATACCCGCAAGGTTTCTACGATCTCCCGAACGAATGTTACGGGCAACTTTAGCGGTCTGTTCACCTTGCTTGATAACAGGAAGCGAAAGTAAACCGGCGATATCCCAACCGTTTGATTTGAGGATTTCAGATATCCGCGTGCAGAATGTGGTCTTTCCCGCTGCTCGCGTCCCACTGATGATCAGTATCGAAGGTTTCTGTGTCATGCCAGAGTTTGGTCGAGCAGAATGACAGAGTGGCCATTGACTTGAACCACGCGTACGGGCACGCCGTAGGTTGATGTAAGCTTATCGGCTGTGAGGACTTGTTCTATAGGTCCGGAATCCATAATTTGTCCGTTACGCATTAAGATCAAATATTGGGCGCTGAGCACGGCGGTGTAGGGATCATGCGTTGTGAAGATTACAGTAACACCTTGAGCGGCTAAATCCCGCAGGATCCGTAGTATGTGACCCTTATTGCTCAAGTCGAGATGTGATGTAGGTTCATCAAGCAGCAAGATGCGTGGCTGCTGCGCCATTGCCCGAGCTAAGAGGACCATCTGGCGTTCGCCCCCACTAAGATCGAGTACCACCCGATGGGCCAGGTGGGTCAGTTTCAACGCCTGTAATATTTCCAAGACTGTCTGGTAGTCCTCCTCCGACGGCATCTGTAAAATGCCCAGGTAGGGAGCTCGGCCCAATAAAACATATTCCATCACTGAGAATTCAAACGGAATATGCTCGATTTGAGGAACAAGCCCGACGAGGCGGCTCATCTCTCTACGCGAATAGGTAGACAGGTTTTTTCCTTCGAGAAGTACCTGGCCGCCCTGTGGGGTGAGCATGCCAAGGATGATGTGTAGAAGTGTGGACTTGCCGGCGCCGTTCGGCCCCAAGATGGCGGCAATCGACCCGGCTGGGATTTCGAGCGATAGATCGCTAATCGCGTTTTGAAGGTCAGCATCGTAGCTGAAGGTCAGGTTTGCGAGAGAGATTATCCCAGGAATATTCATATTCGAATCTTTATTTTGGGACTGATCATCAATGCCAGGAAAACAACGGCACCGATTAGTGATGTGATAATGCCAAGGGGAATTTCGCCGGGTAGAAGGGAGCGGGCGAGATTGTCACAGATTACGGTTAACACGCCGCCGATCATCATGGATGCCGGGATCGTATATTGGGCGTTTGCGCCGAAGATGCGGCGGGCGATATGAGGCACGATCAGCCCTATCCATCCAACGATGCCGCCCACCGCGGTGATGGCAGCTGTGGCGGATACGGCGCCGACAAGTAGAAGTGTTCGTTCGCGTGCAGGAGCTGTGCCCAGTGAAAAGGCGGTTTCATCGCTCAAGGAAAGCAGGTTGAGCCGCCAGCGCATTAGATAAACAATCGACAAGCCGACGAAGACAAACGGTGAAATGAAAAGGAGCTTTTTCCATGTCATTCCCCAAAGTCCGCCCAACATCCAGAAGGTGATTTCAGGCAGTTGGGATAGAGGATCGGCAAGATATTTCATAATGCCATTGCCGGCTGAAAAGAGCGCTGAGACGGCGATGCCGGAGAGGATTAAGCGCAGCGCCCAGCTGCCGTGGCGCATTCGGCGTGCCAGCGAGTAAGATAGCAGCAGCCCCATCAACGCAAAAAGAATGGCAGATATCTCCATAACGATTGGGGATGACCCTACCCAAAGGATGCTTAAAGCCGCGCCGAAAGCAGCGCCTTGAGAAACCCCAAGAAAGCCGGGTTCGACCAAGGGGTTGCGAAAAATCATCTGGAGCACGGCGCCAGCCGCAGAAAGAGACATTCCCATCAATAGGGCTGTAAGCACCCTTGGCAAACGCAGCGAAAGCAACAGTCTGCGAGCTAACTCATCATCGCGAAGGATGGCGGGCGACATCCAATACGGCGATGGATATCGCCCGACAAATATCGACAAAAGCAGAATCCCCAGGAGCGTCAACCCAAGCAGCCAAAACAATCGGGCTAGTCGTGATCGCTGCGGCATCATGAGGGTTCCAACGGACGGGGCTCTCAGGGAAGGTCCCCGTTTAAGACGGGAATTACTTCTTCCTGGATGGTTTCCTGGTCCAGCCGATATAAGGTTCCGTAAAACTGGTTAACCTCTTTCATGATGTCGATGCCATCGGAGAGCTCGGGATGAACTCTGGTGAACAACCAAGAAAGCCCCAGTATCCAGCGGGTGTCGGGCTGGTCCCAGCTTAGAAAATCACCCGGGAAGGCAAAGAGCTGGTTTGCTTGTACTGCCCGGATTGCCTGCCATTTGGGATCGGATTTCAGATGCTCGGTGATAGGACTTGCGTCACCCGGGTAATAGATGACATAGATCTGATCGGGATTCCAAGCGGCGATCTGCTCGAAATTGACGACAGCCCATCCACCTGTCTCGCTTGCTTCTGTCCAGATTGGGGTTCCTCCGGCTAACTCTACCATCATGGTTTGCAACCAGGAAGCTGGAGGGACCTTAAAGGCGATGTCGCCTCCCTTATCGCTGTACTGGATGATTATCACGCTCGGTTTCTGCGCTTCGGAGATGTCATCTGTATGCTGCTGGATGTCGTCAAGCCGTTGCTGGTAGTAACTCTGGACTTCTTGGGCGCGTTCCGGGTTACCGAATAATTCTCCCAGAATCGCGATATCACGAAAGAACTGCTCCGGTGTTTCTAGATCGAGGTAGACTACGGGTATCCCCAATACTTCCAGTGGTTCCCCGAGTGATTCGGCCATGTAGCTTTTCAGGATGACCACATCTGGCTGAGCGGGCGCAATCTGTTCTGGACCAGCATTCTTCTCAAAAAAAATCTTGTCATTTGGATTTGGATCGATCACCGGAAGAATCGGGCTCGCAGATTGCGTGCTGCGGTCTTCAATGCCAACGATCCTTTGACTGGCCTCGGGGAATAAATAAAGTGCATTCGCGAGAAGTGAGCTTGCACGTCCGGCGATCGCTAGGCGTTGAGGAGGCTGCTCGAAATCGAGCTCACGTCCCAGACCATCGATGATGGAAAAGCCGCTGTCCGTTTGTGGAGTAATTACTCCCTCGGTCGGATCTTGTGCTATTGGGTCCTCGATCGCTGGGCTGCAGGCTGTGGTGATCATCAGAATTGTCAGGGTGAAGAATAGAGTGTACCGGCGGCGCATAGATAAAACCTCCAGGGAAAGGATTTTTTAGTCAGAGCATCGTGCTGCACTGGGGCAGCCAGTCCAGTATCGACTCAAGCTGGCGAATGCGCAGTTCAAGCGCTAATCGATTGAATACTTGATCGAGTGGGAGTAGTTCGAGAGCATTCTTAATAATTCCAAGGCGTTTGTGACTTTCCATGATCTGCTCATCTACAAGGTGAATGGCCTGTTCCTTATTTATAGAATACGCAAAATATAGACGGGTGATGAATTCTACGCGAATCGCCCGCACGCTTGATCCACTGGGGGTATATAACCATTCCTCAAATCGTTTGGCTCCTTTTTGGGTTGCTTTAAAATGCCGCCTTGCAGGCGTACCAACCTGTTCCTGCATCTGGCCGATGATGAACCCATTTGTCTCCATGCGTTTTAGGATGTTGTATACCTGGCTTAGGCTGATGCGCCATATTTGACCGAGATCGGTTGTGAGGCGCTGGTGAAGCCTGTATCCATGTGCCGGCTGCTGAATGAGCAGGCCAAGCAAGGGATATTCGGGCGAGATTGCGCTGGCATACGCTTGTTTAGAGGGCATTGTTATAAACTAGTCACTCAGTGAGTAGATTGGCTATTTTATCGTACTTCTCGAGAAAATGCACTGCTTTCGCACCTATTAATAGGGGGAATATCAGCGCTCAGATTGCACTTGATTTCGGCGGTTCCGCGGCGTAAGTTTTCACTGTAATTTTGAGGAATCTTTGGTCGGGGAAAATAACATCACCCGGCGATTATTCCACCGGGCGATGTTTGGCTGGGGGTCGAGGATTCGAACCTCGGCTGACGGATTCAGAGTCCGCTGTCCTACCACTAGACGAACCCCCAGTGCGTGAAGAATTGTAACATAGCAGAAGTTTGCCTGTCTATCGCCCTCGCTCAGGCGAACTAAGCATCCCCGCGGAGCGCTTGATTCGCTCCAGGACGATTTCCTTGCCGATAATTATCATGCTTTCGATGAGAGGGGGGCTGACCTTCTGACCTGTCACAGCGAGACGCAAAATCCCAAAGAGCTGCCCGGCTTTGATTCCCAACTCGTCCGCCAAATCACGCAATGCATGTTCAAGCGGTTCATTTTTAAACTCAGGCAACGCCTGGATGATCTCATAGGCGCTCTGCGCAGCGTGTGCAGATTCTAGGGCAGACATATTCTTCCCGACGAGTTCCGAAGGTTCCGGTTGGACGTCGGATTGAAAGAAGAATCCAGCCATGTCGATCGCTTCATCGAGAGTGCGAATCCGCTCCTGGATCAGTGGAACAAGTACTTTGATCTCGGTTAGATCGGCACCGACCTCCGCTTTAGTGAAAAACGGGAGCAGTTGTTCAGCGAGCTCATCCGTTGACAAACTGCGAATATAGAGGCCGTTGAAGTGATCGAGCTTACTGAAATTAACCGCTGCCGGGCTTGGGCTTAACTTCTCAACTGAAAACTTCTTAATTAGGTCTTCCATCGGGAAAAACTCGCTGTGGTCATCGAAAGACCAACCCATTAGACTGATCCAATTGTCCACAGCCTGTGGGATGTATCCCATTTCGCGCAGGTCATGCACGAATACCGCCATTGCCCCACTTTTCGGGTCCACAGCGGAACGTTTGCTGAGCTTGCCTTTACCGCTCGGGTTAAGAAGTACGGAGAGATGGATCCAAGTTGGCTGCTGCCAACCGAAAGCTTCGTAGATCAGGACGTGGAGCGGGAAGGTGGGAAGCCATTCAGAGCCGCGTAAAACGTGCGTAATCTTCATTAAGTGATCATCAGCCATTGCTGCCAGGTGATACACAGGCATTCCGCTTGATTTAACGAGAATGTAATCGTCGATCGTGTGGTTGTCCACTGTGATTGGACCGCGGAGAAGGTCCACAGCGATTGTCTGTCCTTCCTGCGGTGTTTTGAAACGGATGACGTGACTCTCGCCTCTCTGAGTTCTTTCCCGAGCTTCTTCTGGAGACAGTCGACGGCAGTGTCCATCGTAACGCGTTGGTTCTTTACGCTTCTGCTGGAGTTGTCGAATCTGCTTAAGTCGGTCAGGGGAACAGAAACAGTAGTATGCATGGCCTCCGTCGATCAATTCTTCGGCAAGCTGCCGGTAGATATCCATCCGTTCAGATTGGCGATAGGGCGCATAAGGCCCGCCTATATCCGGTCCTTCATCCCATTTCAAGCCTAACCATTGCAGCGCTTCGTAATATTCTTTCTCCGCATCCGGGTCGAAGCGGCTGCGGTCGGTGTCTTCAATGCGAAGGATGAATTGGCCTCCCGACTGACGCGCCAGAAGGAAGTCGTAAAGAGCTGTGCGGGCGCTGCCGATGTGGAAACGACCGGTCGGGGAGGGGGCAAAGCGAACGCGTGCAGGTTTTCCTTCGGTCATTACAATGCCTCAACGGAAGATAATTTGCTAGAGTTCGATCTGTTTATGGCGCAGGATTACGCTCTCCACAAGGCCGATTCCTAACAGGCTGGCGAGCAGAGAGGAGCCGCCGTAACTTAAAAATGGGAGGGGGAGACCAGAGACCGGTAGAAGTTTGAGATTCATAGCGATATTGAAGAAACCCTGGAATGCCAGAAGAACGGCAACCCCATAGCAAATTAAAGCGCCATAAAGATCGCGGGCGATGCTTGCGGCTCGTAAACATCGATATATCACAAAAATAAAAATCAAGATAAAGATGAGCGCACCAGCGAAACCAAATTCCTCTGACATCGCCGAGAAAATAAAATCCGTATGGCGCACTTTCAGGAACCGTAGTTGGACCTGGGTGCCACTCCCGTAGCCCTTGCCAAATAACCCCCCGGATCCGATCGTGATAAGTGCCTGAAGTACATTATAAGTCTCTCCGAATTGCGCGTTTGGATCTGGAAAGAGGAACGTGATCATGCGCGCTTTCTGATAATTCTGCAAGAAAGGCCAGGCGATCAACGGTGTCATCGCTCCCACACCTGCCAGAGCAAGCAGGTGTTTCGGTCTCGCGCCTGCTGCCCATACCAACGCAACCCAGATTACTCCTAAGACAATTGCAGTGCTTAAGTCTGGTTGGAGGAATACAAACAACGCGGGTACGCCGACCACCGCCAAACTACGGAGGATCGTTTTTGGTTGATAGATATCCAGTTTATGTTTGGATAGGTAGTCTGCGAGGACAAGGATCATCAGGATCTTCGCCAGCTCGGATGGCTGGATATTGACGATGCCGACGTTGAACCAACGCGCAGATCCGAAGCCGACAACCCCGGCCGCCAATATTAGCCCCAGGAATACCAGGACAACTATATACAATACGCGGGATAGGGCTGACCAGATGCGGTAGTCGATCGCGGCAGTAAGGAGTAATACGACCAGGCCAATCAACGCGTAGATCGACTGGCGCGGCACAGTCTGTGCGAGATCCTCGTTCCCACCGATGGCGGATTGGATCATTGCCACACCGGCAATTGTCAAAAAGGCGACAGCCGCCAACAGCCATATATCGAAGTGACGCCAGATACGGGTTGTCTGCATCGGTTAAGAACTTGTATGCCTTCGTTTACGATTCGGGACGAGCGGAATATCTGCTACAAGTCTATGCTGATCCCGATCCTTCGTCAGTGTAATCTCTACGGCATCGGTCTCGATCTCGATATGCCTGGATATTACCTTGATTAAATCATCTTTCAATGCATCGAGTTTTCCAGGGGATATACCGGCTCGATCGTGAATTAGGACCAGCTGGAGCCGCTCTTTGGCGGATTTTGCGCTGCGGGAACGGCCAATGCCTACCTTCTGAAAGAAATTCATGATTCGCCTCCCGCTCTCATCATGCGTGTAATCCGACCGAAGAACCCATCGCGGCCACCAAGGTCCGCAAATGGTACTTCCTCCCCTTTCAAGCGACGAGCAATATTTACGAAAGCCTGCCCGGCCTTGTTGTTTCCTTCAAGCGCAACAGGAACGCCCTGATTGGTCGCTACGATGACCGACTCGTCTTCAGGCACGATGCCGATCAATTCGACGGCGAGGACATCAAGGACGTCATCGGTGCCAAGCATGTCGCCCCGGCGAATCATTTCCGGTTTAACCCGGTTCAGGATCAGCTTTCCTGGTCCCTTCTCCTCAGCTTCGATCAAGCCAATGATCCGGTCTGCGTCTCGGACCGCCGAGACTTCGGGGTTGGTGATGATGAGAACCAGATCGGCAGGAGCAATCGCATTTCGGAAACCGCGCTCAATCCCTGCCGGTGAGTCAATCAGAACCCAGTCGTATTCCTGGCGTAGTTCGTCGGTGAGGCGGATCATATCTTGTGGAGATACGGCTGTTTTATCCCGCGTTTGCGCGGCGGGGATTAAAAACAGGGTATCTAGGCGCTTATCTCGAATCATCGCCTGGCGTAGTTTGCATCGACCCTCGACGACATCGACGAAGTCGTATACGATACGATTTTCCAAGCCCATGACGACGTCGAGGTTCCGGAGTCCAATATCTGCATCAATGCAGACGACACGCTCCCCGGCCGAGGCAAGGGCAACGCCGATATTCGCGGTCGCTGTCGTCTTCCCAACCCCCCCTTTGCCTGAAGTAATTGTGACAATTGTGGCACTCATGCCCTTCTCCGTTTGTTGATTAATTCTCTACTTGTGACCCGCCTGCCAGGGTTTCGCGATAAGTTGACCGTCTCGAACAAAGGCGCGCTCAGGTTTGGGTTTTCCCCGTTGCGAAGGCGATACAGTGATGTGCCCTGCGATCCGCAACTGGGTTGGAGCAAGGTCGAGCGCACAGACCATCGCACTTTCGTCCCCAGCGGCTCCTGCGTGGACCACACCCCGCAATCGTCCCCAGACAATGACATGACCTCCGGCGATAATCTCGGCGCCGGGATTAACATCACCGATGACAATCACGTGCCCCGGGTGACGGACGCTGTGTCCTGAACGCAATGTCCTTCGAAGCAGAACTGCCTCCTCACCCTGGAGTTGAGTGTCAACCGGGATGTCATCATCTTCCGCTCTGTGTGATTCAAGATCCCTCGAAAGCCCAAGATCAGCTGCCGCAGACTGGGTTGTTTCGGAAGTCGAGAGAATCGCCCAGAGTGTAACCTCATGCTCTGCCAGGGCGGAGCGCAAGCTGCCCAACTCTGCGGCGCCCAGAGAACGATCCTCCATCTGGATTGCGAGTCGAGCCCCGCGAAAGAAGTCGTCCTGCGCAGCGACAGTCGATAATAGCAGATCGGTAATGCTTAACCACTCTCCCGCGGGCAAAGTGATCAAAAGGCCGTCTTGGATACCCTTAACCGTAAGCGATGTATTCATCCATAACTCGATTGGCGATTATAGCATGCGACGGTTTTCGGTGCTAACCAATCAACCTCTCCTGCATGGAAAAGTCATTATGTAAAGCAAATTATTGTGGTTGCTCCTTTCTTAGTGAAAGAGTAGTTGCTCAGGTTGGTCATTCTAAGCGACCATAGGAAATGAAGAATCTCATTTATGTCTGTAAGATTGCTGCGGTTGGGTGAGATTCTTCGTAACTCTGCTCTTCACATCTGCTCTGTGAAGTCCCTTGCTTTTTGGGTGGCGAAGACCGCGAATGAAGGGAATGGGAGCAACACCGAAGGGATGACAATGCCCCGAAGAGCCCGAGTAGTCACTTGAAAGATCAAGCGTTGCCAAGCGTTTGTATGGATAAGGATACCGATTATCGCAACGTACGCATTCGTGATTGGACGTAGATGGTTCCGTAAGGATTGGGTGAATGAAGTTTACCCTAAAGGAGTAAAAAACTTATCAGATTCGAAATCAGGAGAGCAATCATTGGGCGCGGGCAGCATCAATCGATTTGATTTCGAAGTAAGCCTCCAGCACCTGTCTTACGATGGGTCCTGAGGTAATGGCTCCTTCGCCACCGTAATAAACGAAGGCAACCACTGCGATCTCAGGGTTTTCAAAGGGTGCATAGGCGACGTACCAGGAGTGGGTGGGCCATTCACCAGGTTTACAGAGCCCTTGCTTGTAAACAAACTGATCGCAAAATTCACCCGTGCCGGTTTTCCCGGCGGAGGAGATTGTTTCGAGATCGCCGCGACCATATGCAGTCCCATCCGGATCGGTAACGACCAGATGCATTCCTGCTTGGGCTAACTCGATTACCGCTGGGTCGACCAGAACGTCAGGGCTTTCGGGGCGGCTGTTCTGAACAAGCTCTCGAAGTTCAGCTGGCATTGTGGGGCAATTTGCGCCGATCTCTTCCAACGGGGTGAGCACCCCGTCTCCAATATCCCAGAGCACGCATGGTTCGTAGCGCTGGATGATATTGCCTTCTCCATCGAGGATCTCCTGCACGATGTGAGGCCACATTACACGACCGCCATTTGCTAGTGTTGTGACTGAAGTGAGCACTTGAAGAGGTGTTGCCGCTACGAAGCCCTGTCCAACCACGGTGTTGTAGGTATCCCCGGTTGACCAGTTCTCGCCCAAATTAATGCGCTTCCAATCCTCGTCCGGAATGAGTCCGTCCTCCTCACCGGGGAGATCAATCCCCAGAGGGGCACCATAACCTAGCGCTGGAGCGTACGTGTTAATTCCTGTCACCCCAAGCCCACCGTCCTCGATCTCACCAGGGTAGCCGCCGCCGATCTTATAGAAGTAAACATTGCAGGACCAGGCGATCCCATGCACAAAATCAACATCCCCATGCCCCTCGCGTTTCCAACAGACGAAGTCCTTTGCTTTTCCGGGGTCTTGTGGGAAATACTTATTCTCGATCGTGATCTTGCCCGGATCGTTCAATTTCCGAGTGGGTGTAATCACCTCTTCATTGAGAGCGCCGATGGCTGTAACCATCTTAAAGGTCGAGCCGGGTGGAAACTCGCTTGCGATAGCGTGGTTTGTCAGCGGGCTGCCGCGCGTATCGTTATCCAGTTCATTGTAGTAATCGGTTGGGATAAAGCGGGCGAAACGATTGTTCTCGTATGTTGGTAGGGAAACCATTGCCAGGATTTCTCCGGTTTGCGGGTTCATGGCGATGACGACGCCGAGTGGTGTCCGCTCTTCCCCGGAGTAGCGATTGATAAAGTCCATTCGATTGCGCAATGCTGTTTCGGCTGCTGCCTGGAGCCGCGTATCAATGGTTAATCGCATATTGTTGCCGGGATTGGGCTGAGTAAAGGTCCCAACATCGCGCAGATACTGACCGGCGACGTCGCGTTCGACGAGCTTGAGACCATTCTGGCCGGCGAGGATTTCTTGGTACATCCCATCGTAACCAATCTCGATGCCGGCGTAACCGATCTTATCGCGCTCCTTGAGGAACCCCAGCTCCTCGTAGTAGTCCGCCAGAACAGGTGGGATCGGACCCATATATCCGACCATGGCGGCGGAGAGCTCACCGGTCGTGTAGTCTCGAACGGGCACTGCGATTACGCTCACCCCCGGGAGGTCGATTTGTTCCTCGCGCAGTACTCTGGCAACTGTTTCATCAACGTCGCAAGCGATTGGCCAGGCGTCAAAGGGTCGGTTTGTGTCACCCTCATTGACCAGCTGTAGGACTCCGCGTCCCGGCACGCAGGGAGCGGCTGCAGGGCCTTCCTGGTCCAGAGGTACACCGGTTAAATCGGAGATTCGTCTATAAATCAACTCCTTCTCGGCGTTACTGTCCGGAAGCAGTGCAGGTGTAACCATAACCCGGTACTCTGGGATGTTCCTGACCAATTGGAAGTTGTTTCGATCATAGATCACGCCTCTCTGCGCAGGGATGCTTATTTCATCGAAGCGGTTGTCGTCTGCTATTTCGCGATAGGACTCGCCCTGTATGATCTGTAGGCTGAAGAGTCGCCCGATGAAGATCAGCAATATCACGGTGATGGTGATATATGTCATCGTTAACCGGGTGGCTTGGATGCGCATACTTGGATTTTCATTCATACCATCACAACCTTATATCTCAACCTCTGGCGGATAGAGCCGATTTCGGATAGCCTTCAGTGCCTGCACCGTTGGAAGTGCCAGAAGGAGATTGATGAATGTACTGGGTAAGATCACACGTGAGAACGCGTACGCCCAATCGACCTCTCTTCCCAAGAGCAGGATTACCCCCAGGCTCATGATGTGAAATAGCAGTGAACCTGCAAGAGTGGTCCCTAACGGCATCAGGAAATTGGCCTCCCAGATCCGATCTTCATAGATCGATACAAGCGTCCCGATCAAAATGAGCGTGATGCTGGTGGATCCAATCGGGACACCGGAAAGCATATCCAAAAAGATGCCTCCAACTAACCCCCATACCATCGCCTCCTCGGACCCTCCCGCTAACCCCCACCCAATTACAGCCAGCAAAATGAGGTCGGGTCGACCTTCAAGAAATTGAAAGTTTCCAAGCAGGGCTGATTGGAATATGGCGAGCAGCATCAGGAGTGGAATTCCCAGGACGTAAGCCACGCTTCACCTTATCACGGGTTAGGCTGTTCAAAAATCAGGGGGCGGAAATTAGTGATAACCAGGACAATATTCAACTGGTCAAATTCCACGCTGGACTGAATGGTTGTCTGCTGGAAAAGATCGTAATCCCTATGATGGATGCTCAATATCCTTCCAACTGGGATATCCACCGGATATTTTCCACCCAATCCGGAGGTTAGAACGAGTTCTCCTTGACTAAGTTCAGTGTTCAAGTCGATGAGATCGACGATGAGTTCACCGTTTAGTTGCGCGGTGAGTATCCCTTCAGTTCGGGATTCCTGGAACTTGATATTGACTGCAATCTCTGGATCAGTTATCAGCTGTACCCTAGAGTAGGTAGCGAAAACCTCCTCGACCCGACCAATTAGACCTCGCGACGTAACAACCGGCATTCCTCTTGAGATTCCTGCATCGGACCCCCCTCCGATCAGGATCGAGCGTATGAAGGGACTCACATCTCGTCCGATGACATTCGTGGCAAGATATCGGCTCTGCGGTTGAGAGCGAGCATAATTGAGCAGCGCTGCAAGAACATCAGCTTCCGCAGCCTGCTCGCGGAGCGAGATGATCTCCTGTTGGAGCAGCGCGTTTTCCGCCTCGAGGCGGTTGACTTCGCCGCGCAGCGTTGCCATGTCACGAGGGGAGGAGAGAACGTCCCGCAGGGCTGAGAATCGGAGAGCAAACCAGGATTGGACTGTGATAATTGGACGAGCTACAAGGTTTTGAACAGGTTGGAGGAACCCACTCAGATTCAGGATCAGCAAGCTGAGTGCGATCATGAGCAAGATTGTTACAATTAAGACTCTAGGGGATAAGCGTCTCATAAGTCCGATCCCGTTTAAGCTCGGGACCAATCCTGAAGCTGATTAGTAGCCGGGGGTTCTTTCTAAGCCGACGAGAAAACGGCCAAGGGTGTCGAAGTCATCAAGGATTAAACCAGCCCCGCGGGCTACACAGGTCATAGGATCATCCGTGAGCCATACTCGCATGCGAAGTTCATTGGTGAGTCGATCATTCAACCCCTGTAACTGAGATCCACCGCCCGCAAGAGCAATTCCTTCTTCCATGAGGTCAGCGATAAGTTCAGGTGGAACCTCGTCTATTGCGTCCCGCAGCGTATCTACGATGATCTTCACCGATCCTGCCAAGGCCTCGCGAATTTCAACGGATGAAACTTCGATCGCCTCCGGCAAGCCGCTAACAAGGTTTCGGCCGCGAACGCTTATTGTTTTTTCTTCCTTAAGAGGATATGCCGATCCGATCGTAATTTTGACCCTCTCTGACATTCGTTCGCCAATCAGCAAGTTGTATTTATTTCGGATGTAATTGATGATGTCCTGGTCCATTTCATCGCCGGCGACACGAAGTGAGCGGGAAACAACAATCCCGCCCATCGAATACACGGCCATTTCTGTCGTCCCTCCACCGATATCCACGATCATCGAACCACGGACTTCCCCGATGGGGAGATTTGCGCCTATTGCCGCTGCGGTTGGTTCTTCGACCAGGTAGGTCTCTCGCGCTCCCGCTGCCATCGCTGCATCATATACAGCGCGTTTCTCCACTTCAGTTGCACCGCTGGGGATGCCAATAACGATGCGCGGGCGGGGGACAGGCACGAGACTCTGCTCATGAGCCTTGGCAATGAAGTACTCGAGCATGCTTTCAGTGATATCGAATTCAGAAATGACGCCGTCGCGCAACGGGCGAATGGCGACGACATTTGCAGGTGTCCGCCCCACCATCTGCTTTGCTTCCGCGCCAACAGCAAGGGTACGTTTGGTTTTTTTCTCAATGGCAACCCAAGATGGCTCGTTAATCACGATCCCTTTCCCACGCACATTGACCAGAGTGTTCGCAGTGCCCAGGTCAATTCCGATGTCAAGAGAGAAAAGGCCCAAGAGCCAGTTAAGTGGGTTGAAAGCCAATGCGGAAATCCTCCAATGGGACTAAGTTGCGATTATACCATGCAGGGTAGAGGATACATGTTCTCGCGAACCGTTATGTTAGGTTTTCGGGCTGCCGTACATCGCAATGCTATAATCTTTCTACCATGAAAAGTTACGAGCAGGTTGGCGATTTTATTAAAGAGCACCAGCTCTTGACTCCCGGCGACCGGGTCGTGATCGGTGTTTCAGGTGGACCGGATAGCCTCTGTCTTTTGGATAGTTTAAACCATCTAGGGTATCCGCTTATCTGTGCACACCTCGATCATGGACTGCGAGTGGAGAGTTCCGAGGAAGCAGCCTATGTGAAGAGTATTGCCCAATCCTTCAATCTCCCTTTTGTGATTGAGAAGCAAGATATCGCTTTGAAGGTGGAATCTGGCGTTTCAGTGGAAGAAGCAGCCCGGCTTGCTCGTTATGATTTTCTCACGCGAGTAGCCCGGAAAAACAATGTGCATTTGATCGCGACGGGCCATACGGCCGATGACCAAGTCGAAACGGTGCTAATGCATTTCCTTCGCGGGACAGGTCCTTCCGGGCTGCGAGGCATGCTGCCCGATACACCGCTCGATTCCTGGGTGGGGATTCCAGATGCCCAGGGGATCCGGCTTATTCGGCCCCTGCTAATCTTGAACCGCGATCAGACTGAGGCCCATAGCCGAGCCGTGGGCTTGAAGCCGGTCATCGACTCAAGCAATTTGGACCACACTTATTTTCGGAACCGTATCCGTCATGAACTTCTTCCCCTGCTGGAGACTTACAACCCGGGAATCCGTCCAATCCTTCTGCGTCTATCACGCATCATGACTGCAGAGGTAGATCTCTTGGCGGACATGGTTGCGAACGTCTGGGAGTCTGTATTTAAATCTCAGGGGGAATCTGCGCTCCTAATACGAGTGGAGTCCATTGTGAGGAGACCACTTGCCCTGCAGCGGGCATTGCTTCGATCGGCGATTAAGAAACTTCAACCATACGCTCGAGATATTAGTTTCGATACAATTGAGCGAGCGATTACGTTCGTATCTGACCCAACGAGACCAGCATCGCGCCCACTAATTGCCGGTCTGATGTTGAGAGACTTGGGTGAGGAAATCCTCCTTATCCACGCAGACTCACCCGTCATTTTCGATCGTCTGCCGCAACTCATTGAAGGTACTCAGGTGGAAGTATCGATTCCTGGAAGTGTGGAACTCGCTGGAGGATGGAAGCTAACTGCAACGAGCGAGTCAATCACCCCCGGTAATTATCAAACATATCTGAACGCGCAAGAAGGGGATTTTGCCGCGATTGACGGGGCGCGTGTATCCGCTCCGCTCAGCGTGAGAACACGAATGCCAGGCGATAGGATTCAACCCCTGGGGCTTGATGGGGAAACAAAGGTGGCTGACATCATGATCAATAACCACATTCCTGAGCTGGCGCGGGCACGCTGGCCAATTGTTGTTTCTGGGGATGAAGTCGTGTGGGTTGCTGGAATTCGCATGTCCCATTTATTTCGACTCACCAAGGAGACAAGCCGTGTAACCATCCTTCATTTATTCCCACCCCCGGAGGAGTGAGACCAGTCCCGCTGACCACACGTTTGACGACGTACTATGTTCGGTTGACGCTATAATCCCTGTCTGCTAGAATCGCGAAATCCCCCTTTAGGGGGTGTCACAATTGAATATTGGGAGATTAGCGTATGGGTCTCACGCCAAGGTATGAGACAACGAGGTGGAGGTTCCCCTCTGCGAGGAGGGGCTAACCTTTGGCTTTGCCCAAAGGGAAAATCGACCAGATCAGCGGATGCCTCCGGAGTTTGCCACAAGCTCCTCTCTCCCTTCCGAGAAAGCGCTCTAATAAATCCACTCGGTGACGAGTGGGACAAAAGGGGTGCGGTGGCCAGGACAAGGATTGAAATCGTCCTTGAACTGCACAATATTGGTAGGGCGATGAAGTCGGGTTGAACCCAAGGCGCGCCCTGCGTGCCTTTTTCATTATCCGGTCATCGAATAACCCCAGGAGGAGTCAAATGTCTACGGAAATCATCAAGCGTGTAAAAGAAGACGGGGTGAAGTTCATCTGTATGCAGTTCACGGATGTCACGGGTGTTGTCAAGAGTGTGGACATTCCAGTTAATCGTTTGGAAGTTGCGATTGAGGAGGGGATCTGGTTCGATGGATCCTCTGTTGAAGGGTTTGCTCGAATACAGGAAAGCGATATGCGCCTAAAGCCGGACATCGACACCTACTGCATTCTTCCTTGGTCGCAGTCTGAACGCAAAAGGGCGCGGATATTCTGTGATATCTACTTACCCGATGGAACACCATTTCCCGGGGATCCACGCGGTGTGTTAAAGCGTGTCCTCGCGCGGATTGCAGAACGGGGTTGGCGGTTCAATATCGGACCAGAACCTGAATTCTTCCTGCTGCGCAGAAACGGACCGGATGCGATCCACCCTGTTCCGCATGATGTTGGCGGATACTTCGATTTCTCCGCAAGTGATGATGCGCAGCGGGTTCGGGCGTCTCTGATGGCGGCTCTTGCGAGCATGGGGCTAGAGATCGAAATGGGCCACCATGAGGTAGCGCTCGGCCAACACGAGATTGATTTTCGCTTCTCCGACGCCTTAGAGGCTGCAGACAATGTTGTGACGTTGAAGTACACAATCCGCGCCTTGGCCGCGCAGGAAGGGTTAATCGCTACCTTTATGCCCAAACCGATCTTCGGAATGAACGGCTCCGGGATGCACACTCATCAATCGATTTTCGATTTGGATGGGAAAAACCTTTTCTTTAACGCAGAAGATGAGCATTATCTATCTTCGCTCGCTTATGGGTTCATCGCTGGTCAGATCGAACATGCGCGAGCTTTATCAGCAGTCGTCGCGCCGACGGTCAACTCCTACAAACGGATTGTGCCCGGGTATGAGGCACCGGTGTATGTGTGCTGGGCGCAAATTAACCGTTCAGCGATGATCCGCATCCCTAGCTATTCAGAAGGGCGGGAAGCCTCGATCCGTGCTGAACTGCGGTTCCCTGATCCTTCCTGCAATCCATACCTCGCATTCGCAGTGATGCTCGCTGCAGGCTTAGATGGAATTGACCGAGACCTGCCGTGTCCACCACCGGTGAATAATCTAAATATTTACGAGATGGAGGAGAGCGACCTTCAGAAGAGCGGCATCAGCCAACTCCCCGGCTCATTAGCGGAGGCGCTTCGAGAACTGGAGGGTGACTCGGTCATAAAAGATGCCCTTGGCCTAGAAGCCTATACAGCCTTCACTCGGGCGAAACAGGCGGAGTGGGATGAATATCGCACCCGTGTGATGGATTGGGAAGTCGAGTATTATCTCGAAACCGCATAAGTTGGAAAGAGGATAAGGCTTTCATAAAGAAAGGGTTTGTCTAAAAGAGGCAGACGAATAAACAAGTTCCCATAGTCATTACCTTCCTATTGGGGCGAGCCGCTGGTCCGCCCTTACAGGTCTTGAAAAAAATGAGTTGAGAACGGGCCAACCCACGTGTTGGCTCGTTCTCTTTTAACCCAGGCGGGATTCGAAACCCCAAATGCGAATAATGCCACCATTCTGGAGCAATCCACGATTGCTGCAACGACCAATCCAGAGAAGAGATCTTCGTAGATTGATGGTCATACGGGTGAATGATAGGGATCATCCATTAATAACAATCGACGGGTCAACCTACGTGAAGCGGGTTGAAGTCGGTGTTGGTATCAAAAGCGTCAAAGCTCTCGGCGCGCTTGAGAGCGTTCACAACCAGATATGTCAACGGGGTGGCAAGTACCTCGTAGGCGCTTTTAACGAGCCACTGAGCCAGGATGGCGGAGACGAGGATCGAAGTAGGAAGTACACCAAAGAAGGCGACTGAGATGAAAAACAGAGAATCAATGCCTTGTCCGACCAAAGTGGAGCCAATCGTGCGCGTCCAGAGAAATCGACCCTGCGTGAGTATTTTCATCTTCGCCAGTATAAAGGCATTCACAAACTCTCCGGCAAGATATGCAATGAAGGATGCTAACAGCAGCCGGGGAGTGAACCCGAGGATCGCCTGGAAGGCTTGTGTTGCCTCTTCTGGTCCGTTAAGCACACCAACTGTCCAGCTCGGTGCGGGCGGCAGGAGCCCCGCAACCCAGATTGCAGCGACGGCTAGAAGATTACAGCCGAATGCGATCCAGATCGCTTGACGCGCTCGTCCATACCCGTATACCTCGGTGAGCACATCGCCAATAATATAGGCCACTGGAAACAAGATTACTGCGGCTGGCAGGATGAGTCCTAAGACTGCAACGACCTTCACGGCGATGATATTCGACACAATAAGCGTTGTGACAAAAACAGAAAGGACGAGGTGATACCAACGATAACGGGTCATCCAGTTATTCTTCTCTTTCACCGTGCTCGGCTTCGACTGTTATGACGATACCGCCGCGGACATTGAATTTGCTTGAAACCCGGCACCAGTGTGGATCGAGGGCTTTCACCAGGTCGTCCAAGATCACGTTCGTAACATGCTCGTGAAATACACCTTCATTCCGGAAGGACCACAAGTAAAGTTTGAACGATTTTGACTCGAGGATCTTATCCGCGGGGAGGTATTCAACAGTAATATGGGCAAAGTCAGGCTGCCCTGTAGCTGGACAAATGCATGTGAATTCATCCGTTTCGAAGCGCACTATGTAGGGACGATCAGGATGATGATTAGGGAATGTCTCTAGTTTCCGGTCAGGTTCTACTTTTCCTCCGAGAAAGGTGAGGCCATTCAAATCTGAAGCTTCTGTCATGATTCAATCCCTTGTTCTAGCATCGTTACCCTTCTGCTACGAACTTCTACCCATGTTCGGCAGTACGTGCAGAGATCGGGAGCTGATGTCGGTTGTCCGCAGGATGTACAGGGGTGAAGTATCAGCTCCACATCATCACCCTCCGAGATAAAACTCATCGTTTCCTTCGCTCGTAAAAAGGATAAGTAAAAAGATAACTTTGCCCCGGGCCGGTCCGTCTCCAACCTGTTCAGTAATTGTTTGTAGTAGATGCTTTTTGCACCGACTGCATGAGGACACTCATCATACATGTAATCGATTCCCCGTAAAAGGGCATAAGCGGTGGTCTCGCGCTCATAGAAACGGAAGAATGGTTTTGCTTTTTTAACTAATCCCGAGCGGGACTGAAGGACCGGTCCTTGACGTTGAAGGTATGCAGATAGCCAGTTTAAGGTGTTTCCGAAGAGGACGGCGGCTTCATCGTCCAGGTTGTGTCCGGTCACTAGAACGTCATAGTCATTATCGACGGCGATCCGATTCATGATATGCCGTTTGGAGAGTCCACAAATCGAGCAAGGCCTGTCCCTGCCGCGGCGTGTCAGCGATGCAGCAGTGGGGATGTCCGACCCTTCGTTTTCCTCGATATCATAAATGAGTAGAACCAGATCGTGCGCAGCTGCGAAATCCTCGGTTATTCGTTGGGATTCGGCCGAGTAGCTGATGCCTTCATCGATTCCCAGACCGATGTAAAGTCCGTCAACTTGATAGCCCAACCGTGAAAGCACATCCCAGAGAGCAAGCGAGTCTTTTCCGCCAGAGACTGCCAGGAGAACTCGATCTGCGGGATCAAACATCATGTAATCGTGGATAAATCGTTGGGTTTGTTCAGGGATCCAATCGAGGTAGTGATTCTTACACAAGGCGAGCTTGTGCTGGCGCATGTGGATCACAGCTTTCTCGTCGCATTTCCGACATTTCATCGTCTGCTGCTGAGCCTCGGTGAGGAATTAATATGTACCTCCAGAGATGACGGCGATAAGGCGTATTTCATCGCCTTCCTGAAGAATCTCATCATCGGTCAGGAGCTCGCCACCGCGTGTCGGAAGTACGGCTTCAGGTTGGATATCCAGCCGCAGGAGAGCGGAGCGAATCGTCATCCCCGACCGCACCTTGAACTCTTGATCTCGCAGATGAATGTGTGCAATCACCGGTTGTCCGTTCTATAAATGGATTGTACCCAGCGCGCAGAAGGGCGTCAATGAAACACGCATCGGCATTGGAATATTGAGGGAATTGACGGACGTTAATGGAAAAGCTGGCAGATGAGAAGCAGCAACGATGGTTAGATGGCCACTTCCTCCAAAGCCTGTTCTTCTGCCCTCATCGCTTTGAAAGCAGAAACTGCGACCTCAATCATATCCGCGTCTGGCTCACGGGTGGTCAAGCGCTGGAGCCAAAGATTAGGGGCGACCAAAGGCTTCGCCCATGTGAACCGTAATAAATTGGACGAGAATCGTATGTATTCGTACGCCAGTGAGGCGAGCAGCGGGAGAAGCAGGATCCGGCTTAACAAGCGAGGGATCAGCGAAAGAGGTCCAATTGCACTGAAGAGTAGGATGGAGAAAACTACGACCGTCAACAGGAAAGCCGTACCACAGCGCGTGTGCTCCCGAGAGTAGTTTTGAATCTGATCCACCTCAAGAGGGACGCCGGCTTCGAAGGCGTTGATGGTCTTATGTTCTGCGCCATGATAGCCGTAAACCCTGCGGATGTCGGGGACGAATCCGATTGCCCAGATGTACCCGATGAGTAGGAGGAGACGAATCAGCCCTTCAACTAGATTTGACCAGAAAGGTGCCCAATTTAAAAATCGCTCAAGTAAGTAGGCTGCACCCGTTGGCAGGAGAAAGAATAAACCCACACCTATAACCAGCGAAAACAGCACACTCATCGTGATCGCGAAGCCATCGAGTTGTTCATCCTCTTCGGATTGCATGTTGGCGGAGAAGGTCAGCGCCCGCATGCCCAAGACCAACGCATCCCAGAGGATGAAAAGCCCACGGATGAAGGGCGTCTGGAAAAGTCGGCTCTGGTAGAGAGAACCAAGCGGCTGCATCTCGACCTGAATGGATTGGTCCGGGGCGCGAACAGCGACGGCACAGGTTTTTCGTCCGCGCATCATCACACCTTCGATTACAGCTTGGCCGCCATAGTTGGGTAGACGTTCTTCCATGGAGTTCCTTACCCCTTTGACTTCTAAATCCCAGAGAATATTTCGATGAAGTGAATGAAGGTCTCGATGCCGCGGTAGAAGCTGGGCAGGTGCTGTTTCTCATTAGGCCCATGGATGTTGTCGTTGGGGAGTCCAAAGCCCAGCATAAGGCTATCGATGTCTAGAATCTCTTTGATCAGCGAGACGACAGGGACAGTTCCGCCAGTACGAGTGTAAACGGGCGCTATACCCCAGACAGTTTCCAGCGCTTGAGAGGCAGCTTTGACGGCTTCGGAATCGCGTTCGATAATCGCCGGTGTAGCGCTGGACAAATCCTCGATCTCCCACGTCATGGTGGGTGGGGCGTTCTCCTCCATGTACTTGATCAGACTCTCTTGAATTCGTGCAGGGACCTGATCTGGAACGAGACGCATCGAGACTTTCGCCATCGCTTTCGCTGGTAATACCGTCTTTGAGCCCTCGCCGGTGAAACCGCTTAGCAAGCCGTTGATGTCAAGGGTTGGACGCGTGGTTGCGCGCTCTGTTGGTGTGTAGTTTTCCTCGCCATATAGGGTTTGCGTCCCGGCGCTTTCCAACCACCACTCATCTGAAAGCGAGGGGAGAATATCTCGTTCCTCCTGTGTCAGCTCACGCACATCATCATAAAAACCTGGTAGCAGTATTTTTCCCTGTCGATCACGCATACCTGCTACGAGCTGGCAGAGCACAATTGCTGGATTGTCGATCACGCCGCCAAATGTCCCGCTGTGGAGGTCTGACTTCTGCCCTTGAATCCGGATCTCGAAGTATGTCAAACCCCGCAGCGCGACTGTGAGCGCCGGTTGGTCAGGAGCGAGGATCCCGGAGTCGGTATTCAAACATACATCACTTGCCAGCAGGTCTTTATGCTCTTCGATGAACGCTGGCAGGCTTGGAGAGCCGATCTCTTCTTCGCCCTCAAACATGAATTTCAAATTCAGCGGTACGTGCGAGGCGTGAACCATGGCTTCCAGCGCTTTGAGGATGGCGACGAGCTGGCCTTTCATATCAGAAGCACCGCGTGCATAGATGTTATCGCCCCGGATTTCAGGTTCGAAAGGCAGACTCTCCCACTCATCGAGCGGATCCACAGGCTGGACGTCGTAGTGGCCATAGACGAGAACGGTGGGGGAGTCGGGTCCGGCTTTCAACCACTCGCCGTATACGATGGGGTGTTTCGCAGTGGGCATGATTTCGACAGAATCGAAACCTAAATCCTGTAATTTGCCCGACAGCCATTGCGCTGCACGATTGATATCCCCCTCATGTTCTGGAAGAGTAGAGATGGATGCGATTCGCAGGATCGTTATTAGATCCTCGAGAGCAGCGTCCTTGTTATCCCGGGCATATTCGAGTGCGGTTTGAATTTCAGACATGGAAAACTCCCTATAGCAGAACGAGACGTTGGTTGGAAAATTGGTCGATCGATTTGTCCACCAAAGAATCCATGAACAGCCTTATAAAGGCATATTCTACCACCGCCTTTCCATACCTGAGGAGTAACGGGTATGGAGAGCGACGGTGTTGATTTTGCTCCGCGGAAGACAAAGGATTGTTAAAGAGGCTTCAGCGCAGTGTGAATTAACCCCATCTAAGGGTGCTATGGTTGGCTTTAAGGTGTAGGTTTTGGGAGATTTCATCACTGCGTCGGTTTCAAGATTGGAGGGTTATCCAGCATGGAAGTCACGGGTCTCAGATGGAAAGGTACGAAACATGCTACTTGGCATGTATGAGGGTGGGGGTGTAAATTGTATAAAATCGGCGTTTGTTATCCGTAAATAATACTTTATACTGTGACTGTTGTTCGATGTTCATTCAGATTGAAGATTCCGAAGACGCACCCGTCCCTCCTGAGGACGTGCGGATACAGTCGGTCCACATCGACCCTTATCCGGATGGGAAACGAATTCGAGTCGCACTGGAGCTCACTCCCTTCCAAATCCCCCCAGATCTCGATGTGATCGTGCTTGATCAGGACGGCGAAGAGTCGGCGAGTATGAGCATCATCGGCGCAGCAACCCCGAAGTTAAACTTCACCGCGCACTTGCGTGGGGATCGCCTATCTTCAACCTATCAATTATTAACAAGATTGAGCTACGAAGAACTCGGAGAGGTTGACCGGGAGGAGACTGCCTTCTCTACGACGGGGGAGGGCGAATAGATCCCAGTGGCGAAACTCGATTCGGTCCTACGGCATGCCATAACGGCGCCGACCTTCGACCAGACCAAGCTGCATCGTGATCGATTGGTCGATGAACTCCATGCCGATATCCCCCGTAAATTAATCGCCATCGCTGCTCCGCCAGGGTACGGTAAAACCACGCTATTGGCGGACTTCACCGCCCATACCGAACTTCCGGTCTGCTGGGTGAGGATCACGGAGGCTGACCGTGATGTCTTGCGCTTTGCCAGCATCCTGAATATCTCTCTCCAGAAGCGTTTCCGGCGTATAAAAGATGCAATCGATCTGGAGAAACTCTTCAGTACCCCTCCGGAAGCGCTAGCTCACATTTTTGCAGAAGTGATCGATGCCAATGTCAGCGACACATTCGTGATCGTTTTAGACGACATCCACCTCATCAATTCTTCGAAATCGACATTGGCGTTTATCGACACCCTGCTCGAGGTCCTTCCCGAACAAGTGACACTCATCGCTGCGGGGCGGGAGGTTATTGAAGTCTCACTTGCGAGTCTCATGGCTGCCGGTGATCTCGGGGGGATGGGACCCCAAGACCTGGCACTCACGCGAGATGAGATTATTAATATGGCGAAGGTCCAATCCGATCTCTCTCTGACGGAAGACCACGCCGATCGGCTCTTGGATGAGACGAAGGGCTGGATCACCGGTTTGATACTCTCGGGGGAGATCTCCGGGAAAGACATCCCCTCGCTCGTGTTTGAAGCCCGGCCGATGGTCTACGAGTACCTGGCATCGATTGTTCTTAACCGTCAGCCGGATGATCTGCGGCGATTCATGCTCGATTCCTCGGTTTTCCCCGTGATGACAGCGGATGCCTGTGATGAGGTGCTCAAGCGCGAGGACAGCCAGCGCTATCTGACCCGCCTGCTGCGAAAGGGGCTTTTCGTCTCGGCGACAAATGAGAGCCCGCGCATCTATGAGTACCATCCCCAGTTCAGGGAATTCCTGCTGGACTCCTCCCGCGGTGCGGATCCAAAGAAGCTCCAAATTTTACAAATACGAGCGGCGAAGCATTTGGCTGAGGGTGGGTCGATTGAGCAGGCTGTCGGACTGTATTTCAATGCAGGTGATCATCAGAAGGCGGCCCGCCTGGCTGAGAAAAACGCGGAAGATCTTTATGATCGAGGGCGCTGGCAGACGCTGGAATCATGGGCGGAGATGATGCATGATGTCGAGGTCGCCGTTCCCCGGATCTATCTCAATCTCGCCCGCCAATACCTCGATCAAGGTAATATCGATCAATCAGCGACTGCTATCCAATTTGCGGATTCGATGCTCGATTCAACTGCGAGTAAGGCAGATCTTGCGCTTGTGGAGCTCCTTCGCGCCCATATCAACACACGCAAAGAACAATATATCGAGGCTGATGATGCAGCAAATAAGGCAAGAGACATATTAGGCAATCGGGGGAGCAAATTGCTTCGCGTGTCATACCTTCGGGTGAGGGCGAGGCTCATCGCCCAACGTGATGGCAAGTATGAAGAAGCATTGAAGGATGTACAGAAGGCGTCGAAGCTCCTCGAAGGCACGGATGCGCTGAACGTGCTCACGGCTACGTTGCAAGACGAGGCGCTATACAAGTCAGATCTCGGTCTGACACGTGAAGCCCTCGCTACAACTCTCCGTGTCCATGAAATCCTCTTGAAACTGGGCAATCCTTTACCACTGGCCGGGTCGTTGAATAACCTTGCGTACCTGGCACATCTTGGAGGACGTTACCAGGAGGGATTAAAGCGGTATGTGGAAGGTCTGAAATTCGCCCGCCAGGGGGCGAGCCTGAGGCATGAAGCATGGATCCTCATTGGACAGGCCGACCTTTTCTCAGATCTGAATCTGGCCCTCCAGGCGGCCGAACTCTACGGCCAAGCGCTTTCAGCCGCCATCCAACTCGAATACCCGGAGTTGATACGACTTGGTTGTGTTCAAACGAGTATCCTGCACTGGAGGAGGGGCGGAAATTCGCTGGCGAATGAATGGCTCAGCAGAGCGGTCTCATTGGATGAGAAGGGGAATCTTTCTCCCATGGTGCAAATTCAACTCGGTGCGCTCGAGGTCGATGTCCGACCGAAGCATGTAAAGAATTCGATGGCCAATCTTCTCTCTGGGAAGGCGAACCTCGATGCCTCCTCGAAGACAAGAGCGTTTTATATCAAGGCTAAGGCCGAGGTGGCCCTCGGCAACCTTGATGTGGCCGGCTCCTCGATCGTGGAGGCACTCGATTGGGCCGGAGCCAATGGGACCGAGCAGCTCTTAGCTGGGGAGATGACTTTCGATGAGGAGATGCGCGGTTTTGCCCGTTCCCATGCCGGAACGCATCCGGTGTTAGCAATGATCCTGCGCCGCATCGAGGCGATGAGAATCGTCTCTCAGCAGTATCAAGAGACAATCGAGGATGTCGCTCCTACAGATTCTCTAACCCTGCTGGGCTTGGGTCAAACCCGCGCTCTTGGCGGTGGTCAAGATGCTTCTGAACTCAAACCTCTGGCGCGCGAGGTGCTCTTCTTTCTCGTTGACGGCGGACAAGTGGAGCGCGATGTCCTGCTCGAGAGTTTTTGGCCCCATCACCCGCCGGGGCGCCAGGTCGCCAATCTGCACACGGCAATCTACAGCCTTCGCAGAATGTTTGGAAAGGACGTCATCCTGCATGAGGGCACCGCGTACGCGGTTAATCTCGACATCCCTCTCGAATACGATGTTGAACGCTTTGAACGCGCAGCCGATGTCGCTGCCGGTCTACCACCGGGTGATCCACGGCGGATGTTTGCCCTCACGGAAGCGATTAATTCCTATGGTGGATCCTTCCTCCCCGAGTTCGCAACTGATTGGGTCCTGGAGAGACGGAGAGCGCTGGAGCTGCGCTACCTGGAGCTCCTGGCCCAACACGCGCAGGAAGCGATGGTGAGGGATCAACCGGCAAGAGCGCTTCAGACGCTGCGTCAGGCGCTGGAGATCGACCCCTACCGCGATGACACCAACATGCACTTTCTCGAAGCGCTAGGGAGGTTGGGTCGCAGGAGTGAGGTCGTCGAGCATTACCAGCGCTACGTTCACCTTCTGTCTGACGAACTGGGTTTGGATCCGCCGGATGCTGTACGAGAGCTCTATACGCGCCTTATCAGCTAAAATGCCTTGGAATTCGCAGGGATCACTATGGCACGCTATAGTCCTGAGTTCCTATGACCCTAATTGCTAGATAGGTTTTTTCGTTAAGAATCCGTTGAGAGCCATACGGTAAGGTACGTATGAGGGATTACAAATCTAAGAAGGAGGTCACCACCATCATGGCTCGTTGCCCAATGATTGGCGGTGGAGGCACGTAATCTAGCCTTTCACCAATTGCTTTCATAGATAGTTACGTCTAATATCGCAATTTTAAACCAGGCAGCGAGGCTCTGGGCCTCCTGCTTTTAATTTATACAGGCAGAAATCAGATAGACACACACAGAAGGAGATCAACATGAGTATGCAGGCACTAAATCAGTTAGTAGCACGATCGATCATCGATCCGAATATCGTCCAATCACACGCTGCAGGTCAAATCGACGACGTCATCGCCGATTTCGAATTTGCACCCGAGGTGCGAAAGCACCTGGGTGGTCTCGAAACGAACTCCTTCGCTGAGTTCACGCTTCTGGCTTACCGCGTGGTGAAGGCCGCCGAAGTGCCGGTTCGCAGCATCGAGCTTCCATCTCCGGCCGAAGGTCTATTTGGCGATCAAGATCAGTCTGATAGAGAGCATGTAGCGTGATCCCATTCTCTCGAGAAGAGCGCGAATGGTTCTTGCGCAACCTCGCAAAAGGGTTGCTGGACTACTTCGGCGTGACCGAACCACCCGTCCAGGTGGAGGACATGCTGAAGCAGCCACCTCCCATCTATGATGCGGACTTCGGCGTTGTGGATATGTACTCCAATTTGTGGGATGCGACGTTCGCTCGCCCGCCGAGTAGACGCGGCAGTATCTTCGTGCGGATTGACCTGGAACAAGATGAAAGGCGATTTGCTCTTGCACGTGAAATGCTGAGTGCATTGATCACCAGCAAACACGGTCGTGCGTTAGGGCTACCTGATCTCCTTCTGCCAAACTTGCGTGAATCAGCAGAGTATTTCGCCCGCTATCTCCTTATTCCAGATATCTTGCTTGACGCGTACCGAGTAAACGGGGGTAAAAAACGAGGATTCGCAGACAGGTTCAAAATTCCGGCGCAGATTGCTTCCGTTCGCTGGGCCGATTGAGCCCCTCTCAATGGGGGGATAGGAGGGGGTACGTGTTGGGAGCCGGATTAATACTGGCTCCCAACACCTGTTTTTAACCCATTTTCCATATTTGCCGATAATCACTTTCACTGTTATACACTCTGGCATCCAGCTTGCACGCTTGATGGACATACACGCGTAATGTTATGATCGGTCCCGTTGCTGAGGCTCAGTGGAATGTCTGACGACCCAAAACAGTCACTAGAGAAAAACGGTGGACACCCCCCGGTGAGGATCTGGATTTTTCGGATTTTCTTGGTGGTTGTAGTCGCAGGAATTGGTTTTCTGGGATGGTATAGCTTGCAGTTTCGCCAGCCCGAACCGTCTGCTCCATTGGAGCCTACACTCTACGCACTGGCCACGTCGCTGGCATCCACGCCAACAAGGAGCATGATATCTGACCAGGTATCTCCATCAACTACCTCAATCGCAACCTCAACGTCAATCGCCTCACAGGGCACGGTATTTTTCACGGCTCGAACGAAGGCGCGCAGCCATATTTGGGCATACGTGATCGGAGATGCTGAACCAGTCCAGATTACATTTGGAGAATGGGACGATCGCAACCCGGCGTTCAATGCTGATGAGGGTCTGCTTGCTTTCACTTCAAACCGCGGACACTACTGGGATCTCTATCTGCTGGATCTTAACTCAGGGAATTTACGACAGTTAACGGAAACCCCGGGTTTCGAAGGCAACCCAACCTGGTCACCGGATGGCCGTTGGATCGCCTACGAGGCCAATTACGATGGTGATTTTGACATCTATATTCTACCGGTTATGGATGATGAAGATGTGATCCAGCTAACAAATCATCCTGCGAACGACAATTCTCCTGACTGGGATCCAGGCGGCCGACGGATCGCTTTCATCTCTGATCGTGATGGCTCGCCGGATGTATTCATCGCGAAATTGGATCAGCCAGATGAGCGCTTTATTAATTTATCGCAAACCATCGAGCTGGTTGAGAGTGATCCTGCTTTTAGTCCGGCTGGTGACCAATTAGCCTACTCGATCAACAGAAGGGGTTTTGAGGAGATCTTGATCAAGGCAATTGAAGGCGAACTTCCATCTTCACCCAACGGTCAAGGACACGGTGCGCGCTGGTCACCGGATGGAAAGGCACTGATTGCTATTCTTGAGGATCCCTATGAACGACGGCTGGTCGCCTATTCCCATGATGGAGGGCACCCGCCGGGACTCCCGATTCGTGTTGATATTGAGGATCTTTTCTGGACGGTGGAGAAACTACCTGCTGCGGCGTATCAATTTGGAGAAGATGAAGCGGAGAGATCCCCTCTATACGTTATTGAAAAGACTTCTTCGGGCACAACTTTCGACCGTCTATCGCTCGCGCTGCTTCCAGGGGTGACCGCACCGAATGCCCGTCTCTCTGATGGGGTCGATGAAGCCTTCAATGCCCTTCGTGAGCGGGTTGCAGTCGATCTTGGGTGGGATTTCCTATCCACGCTTGAACATGCTTTTGTGGGAATAAACGACCCTCTTCCACCTGGTTTGTCTTATGATGATTGGCTCTTCACCGGACGGGCGTTCGCTTTCAGTCAGGCCGCGGTTCAAGCCGGATGGATCGAGATGGTGCGGGAGGATTTTGGAGCTCAGACGTACTGGAGAGTCTTTGTTCGCACAGCAGAGCAGGGTGGCTCTCAAGGTGAGCCGCTGCGAACGTCCAGTTGGGATTTTCAGGTCCGTTATGAAGGGGAGCCTCAATTCTATGACCAAGGTGGGAGAATAAAAGAGAACATTCCTCCGGGATACTACGTAGATATTACACAGTTGGCAGCGGATTATGGCTTCGAGCGCGTTCCAGCGCTACCGAATTGGCGAACCTACTATCATGGAGCGAGGTTCAACGAATTTGTGTATCGTGATCAACGAAATTGGATGGAAGCGATGCTTGAGCTTTATCCCGAAACCGCCATCATCACACCAACCCCTTTCCAGACACCGACTCCGACGCCTACGCGGACACCGCCACCCACGCCAACTTCCTGGTGGTGGCGCTGGCGGACACCTACTCCCATCCCTACAAGTACGCCTTTCCCTACGTCTACAACCGAGTAATCATCACCACACATCCATATTGGCCGATGGTTTCATGGATAACGTCGATCTGATGTAGGGATTCTTTTGCCGCACAATCTCGCCGATTTCTGCTAATTATGGTTTAAAAACAGCGTTTATGTTAAGTCAGCTTGACATCGATTTGCCCCCTATGCTATCCTTCCAGATTGCAGTCACGCAGGAGGGAGCATGATTCGAGAGCGGGTAGCCGAGGATGTATATGTGTTCACCAGCCAGCTGTATGCGCAGGTGAATGCAGGGGCCATTGTTGGTCAAGATTGGTCCATCCTCATCGATACGCTCGCATATCCCGAAGAGACCAGAGAAATTCGAGACTTTCTTGAAGGGCGATTGGCCAAACCGGTCCGCTACATCATCAACACTCACTATCACTCTGATCACACCTTGGGCAATTGCTGGTTTCCCAACGCTACGATCCTCAGTCATTCAATCTGCCGTACTCTTCTTGACACAAAAGGTAGGCAGACCTTGGCAGCAGCAAAGCGGACCAATCGAGAATTACGGAATCTGAAAGTTGTCCTCCCGGACGTGGTTTTCGAAAAAGGAGCTTTGAGTCTTCAAATTGGGAAGCGATCTATCCGGTTGATTCACCTCCCAGGTCACACCCCAGATGGTATTGGTGTGCTTCTTGTGGAGGATCGAGTTCTTTTTTCAGGTGACATTCTGATGCCGTTGCCATATATCGTAGATGGTGATTTTGGCGTAATGATCGAGAGCATGAAACGTCTCCCAAAGATGAAGCTTGAAAACATTGTCCAAGGGCATGGGGAAACCTTCCTGCGTGGCGAAGTCACTTCTAAAGTACAAGACAATCTCGCCTACTTGAGTCAGATACGGAGTCATGTCAGGGAGGCAAGCCGGCGGAAAGATTATGATGCTTACCTTTCTCAGATTGATATCGAATCTTGCGGGAAGAGCCGAATTATACTCGGCGGTTTGGCTGCGCAGCTTCATCGA